>ERZ773216.76-NODE-76-length-118046-cov-7.276131_pt1 | contig 118046 bp, 86 predicted proteins | sample MGYA00511259_ERZ773216 | MGnify/ENA primary metagenome ERZ773216 (study PRJEB29015, sample SAMEA2737764) | human gut metagenome | biome: human gut; feature: human-associated habitat; material: faeces | place: China | collected 2012 ... | reverse complement strand
TAGCAGATACCTATCGAATGGGCATTGAAGCCTTTTGCGTGCGCCCCGATACGTTCGAGCGAGCGGGTGAGGTACAACGTTCCGTCCTTGCGGATGTAGTAGTGGTAGCCTGTTCCATTGAATCCGCGACGCCGGTGCATCACGTCCAAAGCTTCAGGGGAGAGTGTACAATCCTCCCTCGTAGCGCTGCAATGCACCACGAACAAATTGATAGTTCGCATAATTAGTGAATAATTAATAGTTCAGTTAAGCACCTGCCGTTCAGCAGAATACTTCGTTTAGTTTAGTCGTTTGAATCTGTGTTGTGCCGGAGAATCACACTGACGGATCCGGTGTCACCCCACCGCCGGAACCGCCGCCTTCGGGCTTGCCACCCTCTCCTTCACCGGAAGCAGAGGTATCGGCACGGTCGAAACGGACACACCGGGCGCCTGTCACTAGCGAACGGGTGGCCATAGTGCCATCCAAATGACGGGTGGAACAGGGAAGAAAGCGAACTGTCAGTGAAGCTTGGGCGGCAGACACGTCGTCCACAGTTTTCACACCTTTACCGTTCGACTTCATCACCAGACGGAAAGTTCCGAAACCGTCAAGCGTCACACTCTCCGAGGATTGAAGATGCTGGCTGACTACCGTCACCAGGTTGTCCAGCGTGTTCTTCACATCACCCGGGGAAAGGGAGGAATAAGCCGCTATCTCTTTAGAGATCTGTGAAGTACTTACATTACCTGTGCGCAACACACGGGGATAGAATAATTGTTCTCCGTTTTTGTCTTTCAGAACGGACTGAAATGGACCATACAATACTGGCATAATCAAATTTGTTTTTGTGTTAATAAATTTAGTTTAGTCTTGTCTGTAAGCTCATCGACAACACAAAGATACAATAGTTACATTTCATATACAAGTGATTTTCAATATGTGTCTTAACTAAATTCTTAACCGGCATAAGTGACCGAAAATCAAGAAACAGCAGCTTCTTCCTTCCTGCTTACAACACTTAAAAGATAACGTCCGGGAAGTTTTATCTTGCCCCCGCTGCCACGCAACGTAGCAATCCCCTGCCAGATTGCACCGCCGATAGCCCCGAAATTACTTTTCAGGATAATTGCATACTGTTCTGAAGGCGGGATACCGTAGCTACGGAGATTATCGAGCAGCCCCGCATAGTTGCGTGATGTCCCGTCAGCCGGCGGAAGAAGGCCGTCGATAGTCTCCTGCGTCCACTTTTTCCGTTTCCCGGAACAGGGAGCATCCCGCCCGCAGGAACTCCCGGAAGAAATCTCCTCCTTCCCAATCTTCTTCCCCTCCGCCTTCTCCCCTGCCGTTTCCAGGGGAGAATTGAAGTGGGGTTGTTCTTTGCTTTGCTGTGCTACGCTATGCTGTGCTGTGCTATTCTGTGCTATGCTATGTGTACCTGATGTTACATTTTCAGGGATAAATGTTACATTATCACCCCTCGTAATGCCTTCTCCATGCCCCTGTTTTTCACTTTTCACAGCCGGCGTTCCTTTTGCATCATCCTTATTATCAGCCGGTTCATCATCTGCAAGCAGGCAATACCCGACTTCCAGATGTGAAATGCTGCGGCGACGGGTACTGAAAAGATACTGCCGTTGTATTTCGACGGAAGTCAGGATGCAGCTACGCTCAAAAAGAACCGCGTCGAACAGTCCGTATTCCACCGCCAGACGGACGATACGTTCCACGTCATCAGCGCTCTTCTCGTACAGACCCGCCGAGAGGTCTTCGTAAAACAAACGGTCCGCACGGACATAATACCCCTCGCCCGCATAGATATACGACAGGATTTCCACCAGAATGCCAAGCGCGGAGTCACCCTCACGCTTCATCAGGCGGCGGACAGCACGGTCGTGAATAAAATCCGTATTCAGCGGGAAATAATCCAATCCCTTTTTCTTTATTCTTGCCATAATAATTCTGTTTTTTGATAAATACTCAATATAAAAAATCCGCTTTTACAGCAAGGCTTCTTCCTGCATTCCCGCCTTTTTGCGTTCCATGCTAAGCCTCACTACCTCAAGGGCGTGCAGAATAAGCCGGAGACGTGTTTCCCGGTCCTCAGTCTGTGTTATGACCGGATAGGAAACTCGTCCACCGGACAAAGAGCAATGGGGAAGTTTCTTACCACTGCCGTATTGCCTTCGGCTCAGAGATTTGCGACACTCCTTGCAATATTTATCCGGAGACTGCGTTTTTTTGTTCATATAGAAGGACTCCAACGGAAGCTCACGTTTACAACTCTTGCAAATACTGCTGGATGTAGATTGTTTTGTCGATAAAGATAATGTTGTTTTCATAATGATAATTTTGATTTAAATTCTGAGAAAAAAGTTGTTTATTTGCCGGAGATGTATGTCCGACATGGTGGACATATATGCTTACCATGGTGAATCTATATATTCATCACAGTGTATATATATAGCTACCGGAGCAGTGATACAAAGGGGATGCAAGGCCGGGGGACGAACTTTTCTGCAACCTTTCGGAAACTTTTCTGCGTTTTTCATGGCTATTCTGTTTTTAATTTATATTTTTGAAACATATTTGTAATTTCACCGCTACAAAGATAAATAAGTTTTCATAAAGAAAACATACGGTTTTAGAAATTAATTCTTAAAAAACAGATAACGGATTATTAATGAGCAACTAATACGTTTATGATTTTTTACATCAAAATTAAATGCTAACAAAATGGATACAAATCTGGATGTACCCGGCATCATCAAACGTGCCAAGCAGGCATTAAACCTGAAGAGGGACAGCGAACTGGCTGAATTCCTGGGAGTTTCAAGAGCGACAGTCACCAACTGGGCTGCACGGAACAGTATAGATTTCCGCCTGCTGCTCAACAAATTAGGAAATACGGTAGACTACAACTGGCTATTGTTGGGAAAAGGCAACCCGAAACACCAGTCGAGATTTTGCGAAAGCGAACTGGCACAAGGGGAGGTGCAGATAATTCACAATCCCAAAACAGCCGAACCGGTTGACGACCGCAGCGTGACACTATACGACATCACGGCGGCGGCAAACCTGAAGACGCTGTTCACCAACAAGCACCAGTATGCCTTGGGGAAAATACGGATTCCGAACATATCCGCCTGCGACGGGGCGGTCTACGTCAACGGGGACAGTATGTACCCCATACTGAAATCGGGGGACATCATCGGATATAAGGAGATAAACAGCTTCGAGAGCGTTATTTACGGGGAAATATACCTGGTTTCGTTCATGATCGACGGAGACGAGTATCTGGCGGTGAAGTATGCCAACCGGTCCGAAAAGGAAGGATGCATCAAACTGGTGAGCTACAACACCCACCATGAACCAATGGATATACCGTTTGCGGCGATCAATGCAATGGCAATAGTGAAGTTCTCTATACGCAGGCATATGATGATGTAAGTTTTCGTCAGGATGAAAAAGTATTTTAAGTGAAATAATCTGTGTTAATCCATGTAATCCATGGTGAAAAGTCATTATCTTTGCACATTGCAAAGCAGAAAACAATAAAATCACGCTATATAATGGAAAAGAAATTCAAAAGAACCACCGTCACATCGGCCCTGCCGTATGCGAACGGACCTGTCCACATCGGTCATTTGGCCGGTGTATACGTACCGGCAGATATCTATGTGCGCTATCTGCGGTTAAAGAAAGAAGATGTATTATTTATCGGCGGTTCGGACGAACACGGAGTGCCTATCACGATCCGCGCCAAAAAAGAAGGAATCACTCCGCAGGATGTGGTAGACCGTTACCATACGCTGATAAAGAAATCATTCGAAGAATTCGGCATCTCCTTCGATGTGTATAGCCGTACCACTTCACCGACGCATCACCAACTGGCTTCGGATTTCTTCAAAACATTATACAATAAAGGAGAATTCATCGAAAAAACATCCGAACAATATTACGACGAGGAAGCAAAAACATTCCTTGCCGACCGTTATATCACCGGCGAATGTCCTCACTGCCACTCGGAAGGTGCCTATGGCGACCAATGCGAAAAGTGCGGTACTTCACTCTCACCGACAGACCTTATCAACCCGAAAAGCGCCATTAGCGGCAGCAAACCGGTGATGAAAGAAACCAAACACTGGTATCTCCCCCTCGACAAGCACGAAGGCTGGCTGCGCAAATGGATTCTGGAAGACCATAAAGAATGGCGCCCGAACGTGTACGGACAATGCAAAAGCTGGCTCGACATGGGGTTGCAACCACGCGCCGTAAGCCGTGACCTCGACTGGGGTATCCCTGTTCCCGTGGAAGGCGCAGAAGGAAAAGTCCTCTACGTTTGGTTCGACGCGCCTATCGGCTACATCTCCAACACGAAAGAACTTCTTCCGGACAGCTGGGAGACATGGTGGAAAGATCCCGAAACCCGTTTGATCCATTTTATCGGAAAAGACAATATCGTGTTCCACTGCATCGTATTCCCTGCCATGCTGAAAGCAGAAGGCAGCTATATCCTGCCGGACAACGTGCCCAGCAACGAATTCCTGAACCTCGAAGGAGACAAAATCTCCACTTCCCGCAACTGGGCTGTATGGTTGCACGAATATCTGGCCGATTTCCCCGGTAAACAGGACGTACTCCGCTATGTGTTGACTGCCAATGCACCGGAAACAAAAGACAACGACTTCACCTGGAAAGACTTTCAGGCCCGTAATAACAACGAACTGGTAGCCGTATACGGCAATTTTGTGAACCGTGCAATGGTGCTGACTCAGAAATACTTCGACGGATGCGTACCCGCACAAGGCGAGCTGACCGACTACGACAAAGAAACGCTGAAAGAATTTGCAGACGTAAAAGCCGAAGTAGAAAAGCTGCTCGACGTATTCAAATTCCGCGACGCACAGAAAGAAGCCATGAACCTGGCACGTATCGGAAACAAATACCTGGCTGACACCGAACCGTGGAAACTGGCGAAAACTGACATGGAACGTGTGGGAACAATCCTGAACATCTCCCTGCAACTGGTTGCCAATCTGGCGATCGCTTTTGACCCGTTCCTGCCGTTCAGCTCGGAAAAACTCCGCAAGATGTTGAACATGGACACCTTCGAATGGTCCGAACTGGGAAAAGACAACCTGCTCCCCGTCGGTCACCAGTTGAACAAGCCGGAACTGCTGTTCGAAAAGATCGAAGATGCCACAATAGAAGCACAGGTACAGAAGTTGCTTGACACGAAGAAAGCAAACGAAGAAGCCAGTTATAAGGCGAATCCGATTCGGGCAAACATCGAATTTGACGACTTCACGAAGTTGGATATCCGCGTAGGAACGATCCTCGAATGCCAGAAAGTACCGAAGGCAGACAAGTTGCTGCAATTCAAGATTGATGACGGTCTGGAAACGCGTACGATCGTGTCGGGCATTGCCAAGCATTACAAACCTGAAGAATTGGTAGGCAAACAAGTTTGTTTCATCGCCAACCTTGCCCCCCGCAAACTGAAAGGTATCGTCAGCGAAGGCATGATTCTGAGTGCCGAGAACAACGACGGCAGCCTGGCAGTCATTATGCCGGAACGGGAAGTGAAGCCGGGTAGTGAAGTGAAATAATGAAATGAGCGAGGAACAATCACTAAAGGACAAAACAGCCAAAGGATTATTCTGGGGAGGGTTCAGCAACGGTATACAACAGTTGCTGAATCTCGTTTTCGGAATATTTATCGCCCGGCTGCTCACCCCGTCGGATTATGGAATGGTGGGGATGTTAGCGATTTTCTCCCTCATAGCCGGCTCGATACAGGAGAGCGGCTTCACGGCCGCTCTTGTCAACAAGAAAGAGGTGACACACAAAGATTACAATGCTGTATTCTGGTTTAATATTATAACCAGCCTGTGCCTGTATCTGGTGTTGTTCTTGTGCGCACCACTCATAGCCTATTTCTACAAGGTTCCCGAACTGACGCCGTTGGCACGTTATTCTTTTACAGGCTTTTTCATCGCCAGTCTGGGAATCTCACACAGTGCTTATCTAAAACGGAATCTAATGGTCAAGCAGCAGGCCATGTCCTCGGTGATCGGACTGACCGTATCCGGCATTGTGGGGGTCACGCTGGCTTATCTCGGCTTTTCCTACTGGGGATATGCCACGCAAAGCATTGTCTACGTAGCTGTCAACACTGCCTGTTACTGGCATTTCACCCGTTGGCGGCCTACGCTTCAATTCAGCCTCGCGCCCATAAAAGAAATGTTCGGATTCAGTGGTAAACTGTTAATTACCAACATATTCAATCACATCAACAACAATCTCTTCTCCGTCATATTGGGTAAGTACTACTCCAAGATAGAAGTGGGCTATTACAACCAGTCCAACAAATGGTGCGGCATGGGACAACAATTCATACTGGGCATGATAAACGGAGTGGCACAACCGGTACTTGCGAAAATATCGGAAGATACCGACCGACAGCAACGGGTATTCCGCAAGATGTTGCGTTTCACCGCCTTCATCTCATTTCCCGCCATGCTGGGACTGGGAATCATTGCGGAAGAGTTAATCGTTATCTCCATTACCGACAAATGGTACTCCAGCGTATCTATCATGCAGATATTATGTATCAGCGGAGCTTTTGTCCCCATTGCCAACCTTTACCAGCAACTTATCATCAGCAAAGGAAAGTCACGCATCTTTATGTGGAACATCATAATCCTCGGCATGATCCTGCTCACAGGCGTTCTTCTGGTACATTCTTACGGAATATATGCCATGCTTGCCATGTATGTCTCGACCAATATACTATGGCTACTGAGGTGGCATCACTTCGTGCAGCTTGAAATCGGGTTGAAACTACGCCACGCACTGGCCGATATTCTTCCCTACGCCATCATAGCAGCCTCCGTCATGGCAGTTACCTACTACACCGCCCGCTCTATCGAAAACATCTATGTTCGCCTGGCAAGCAAGATACTACTGGCAATGGCACTTTATGCAGCAGCCATGTGGGCGAGCCGTTCGGTAACTTTCAAGGAAACCATACACTATTTTATCAAAAAGAAAAGCGCATGAAACTACTCGCTCTCGTCACACTCTATTACCCACCCGCACACATCACCGACAACCTTCTTACTTATGCAGAAGATGTGGACGGATTGTTTGTCTGGGACAACACCCCCGGAGGCAGTAACTATCAATTTCCGGAATCTATCTCCCACAAAATAGTCAGGTTACGCCAAGGGGAAAACACCGGTATCGGCAAAGCACTCAATGCCGCAGCGATGTTTGCCCTCGACAACGGATATACTTACCTGCTGACAATGGATCAGGACAGCGCTTTTACCGCTTCCACATTCAAAGACTATATCCGTATTATCAACAATGACAAAGACAGTTCCCATTTTGCTTATATTCCTCTCATCAATGCTTCTGGCACAGACAGCAATGCGCCGCTCAAAGAAGCACAGGGGATGATTATCTCCGGAAGTATTTTTCCGTTGAGAACGATACAAAAAGTCGGTCTGTATCTTGACAAATTTGTCATGGATGCCATTGATACGGAATATTTCCTGCGCATCCGCCGCCATACCGGAAAAGTCATGCTCGTACCTGCCGCCAACCTGAAACATGAACTGGGACATCCGCTCCGGAAACAAATACTCATCTGGCACCCGATGTCACTCAACTACTCCCCGGTGCGTACCTACTACATAGCCCGTAACTTCTTGTACCTCAACAAGCAATACGCCGAGTTCAAACGTCCCGAACTGCTTTGGAAGCTCATTTGGGAGCGCCCTTTCTATATCCTTTTTATGGAAGAAAACAAATGGGAGAAACTGAAAGCACTCGCCAGAGGTATCTGGCAAGGCTGGAGAAAAGATCTCAACCACGACTGTTATTTCAAAAAGCTCAACCCAAACCCCAAGCACCATGAGCGCGAATAACCTTACAACCACCTATCGCCTGCTGAACAGTTCTTTCAGGAAGACGATGATTTTTCACTTGGGCATAGACGCGGGATTCTTCACCGAATATACCTATATGCTTCATGCAATGCTCTATTGCCTGCAACACAAGATACAGTTCAAGCTCTATTCCGACGATGCCAACTTCGGTTGGGAGAAAGGTTGGACAGACTGTTTCGTCCCCTTCTGTGAGGAAGTGCACGAAGCGTTTCACCACACCTACAACACCCACCGCCTGCCTTCGTGGAAAGCATTGATGAAGGACAAGAAATTGCCCAAGACCAAACTGATGAAATGGAAACTGAAAGCAACCTGCAAGAATATAACCGGAGAGACTCTCGCTTTCCTGACCTATAAAAAACCGGTATTACTGAACTGCCACCTGAAGTTCGATCCCAACCAACACTTCCACATCCCCGAACTGGGTATAGACGGGGATTATCTCCATGCTTTCCGGAAAATGACGGAAATCACGTGGAAGTTGAACGAAGTAACCGGACGAGAATGCCGGCACCTGGCAGACAACCTGCAACTCCCGCAAGAATACGTCGGTTGCCAGATACGCGGAGGCGACAAGATCACCGAAACCAACCTGCTTCCGGCAGAGTATTACATACGCCTCATCAAACAGAAAACTGATTTGCGCGATGTCTTCGTGCTGACAGATGATTACCGCATCTTCCGGCAAGTACAGTCGCTCGCCCCGGACATACGTTGGTATACCCTATGCGATTCCGGCGAGAAAGGATATGTCAACAGTGCTTTCACGCAAACGACGAAAGAGTTGAAACAGAAGCAAATGACTCGTTTCCTTTCTTCCATACAGCTACTGATGAACGCTTCCATATTCACAGGAAGCATCACCACCGGGCCCAGCCTGTTCCTGCTCAAGAAGTTCTATCCGGACATCAGTCCTGCCGACTGTCTGCTTGAGGATTTCCCGCAAGCAGCCACCCTCCCTATCCCGGGACGCAGCCAAATGGCGGCGGAATTTCTACAAGGAAACTTAAAGTTATAGGAACTTGTCAATTTAATCACTACATTTGTATCATAACGTGCATCAACCGTTTCCAATGGACAAGAAATATACAGCAAAAGAACTTGATTTGTTACATGCCGAGCTTTACGACATATTGGGAGAAACCATTCGTATCTGTCGGAAACACGACATCCCGTATTTTGTGATAGGCGGTACTGCAATCGGGGCACTCTATGACCGGGCGATACTGCCTTGGGACGACGATATAGATATCGGCATGGCACGGAAAGACTACAACAGATTTCTCGAAGTAGCCCCCCGGGAACTGGGCGATTCCTACTTTCTTTCATGGATAGAAACAGATCCGCACAGCCCTTATTACTATGCCAAAGTCAAGAAAAACAATACCCTCTTTGTAGAAGAAATGTTCAAGAATGTCCCGATGCATCCGGGTATTTTTGTAGATATATTCCCGTTCGACAGGATACCCGACAACAAGCTGTTGCGGAAATTACAGTACGACGCAGCCGGTTTCCTCAAATGTTGCCTCATGGGAAAAGAGATATGGATGTGGAAACACTTCGGCAAATGCGAGATAGAACATCCCACAAACCGGGGAGCCTTCTCCTGCTTCTTGAATAAAGCAGTCGATGTTCTTTTCTCGAAGAAAACAATTTACCGTATGCTGGTAGCCGTTCAAAGCTGCTTCAATTCATGGAACACGAAGTATTTCAACAACGTGATGACTACCACCGACCACGTGACCGGAGAAAGCCTCCGCCACCTGCAACCGGTGCCGTTCGGACCGCTCACAGTGAACGCTCCCGACAACCTGGAAGGTTTCCTGCGATACAACTACCCGACCCTGCACCGATATACAGAGGAAGAACAGGAGAAAGTGAACAATCACTACCCTGCCGCCCTTTCATTCAGTACGACTCCAAAACAAGAACTATGAATATGAAACCCGCTTTAGTAGATGTATCGATACTGATACTGTTCTTCAACCGCCCGCAACAATTATCGCAAGTGTTCGAGCAGGTAAAGAAAGCACGCCCGTCACGGCTGTTTCTCTATCAAGACGGAGCACGAAACGAACACGACCTGCCCGGGATAAAAGCCTGCCGCGAAATCGTGTCGCAGATAGACTGGGAGTGCGAAGTAGAACGGTTCTATCAGGAAAAGAACTTCGGTTGCGACCCCTCGGAATATATATCGCAGAAATGGGCTTTCTCAAAAGTCGACAAATGCATTGTACTGGAAGATGATGATGTGCCGTCAGTCTCTTTCTTCCGTTTCTGCAAGGAAATGCTGGACAAGTACGAACATGACACCCGCATCAGCATGATTGCCGGATTCAACCCCGAAGAAATCAGCAAAGACATCCCTTACGACTATTTCTTCGCCACCACCTTCTCTATCTGGGGGTGGGCAAGCTGGAAACGTGTCGTAGACCAATGGGACGAGTTCTATACTTTTCTGGACGACTCCTTCAATATGCAGCAACTCGAACAACTCATCAAAGAACGCAAGTTCCGGAGCGACTTCATCTATATGTGCCGGCGTCATCGCGAACACCAGAAGGCTTTTTACGAAACCATTTTCCATGCCTCCATACTGTTCAACTCCGGACTGAGCATTGTGCCCACGCGCAACATGATTAACAACTTGGGAGCAACGGCGGATTCCACCCACTTTGCCGGTTCCGTCCATACGCTGCCCAAAGGTTACCGCCGCATTTTCACCATGAAGCGTTACGAAGCGGAGTTTCCTCTGAAACATCCCCGCTACGTCATTGAAAATGTAGCGTACAAAAAAAGCGTCTACCGCATCATGTGCTGGGACCACCCGTGGATAAAGATAGGACGCTCGTTCGAGGAACTGTTCCTCAACCTGAAATACGGTAATTTTTCTATCATTACGAAAGCTGTTAAAAACCGAATAAACAAATGGCTGAAGAGAAACAAACATCACTAAAACCACTTACGATTTATTTCTACCATACCCGCCTCACGCGGGAAAGTTACGAGGAATGGAAAGAGTATAAATTCCCCGGACATATCTTGTACGGACTTCCATTGCTGGAAAAACACGGGATACGTTCCGTCATGCACAAGTGCCGGTACTTCTCAAGCCGCCTGAGGCTCATGCTCTACGCAACGAAAGAAATTCTGTTCTGCAAGGAGAAATATCAGGTGCTCTATGCCACCTCTTTCCGTGGTATCGAACCGGTGATTTTCCTCCGTGCACTGGGGCTATACCGCAAGCCGATCGTTATCTGGCACCACACGGCAGTAGTCAACAGTTCCGGTTTCGCACGCGAACAAATATCCCGCCTTTTCTATAAAGGCATAGACAAGATGTTCCTGTTCAGCCGGAAGCTCATTCAGGATTCGTTGAAAACCCAGAAAGCGCCTGCCCATAAACTAAAACTGGTACACTGGGGACCGGACCTCCCTTTCTATGACCACCTGTTGGCGGAAATGCCCGACCGCAAACCGGAAGGCTTTATCTCTACCGGCAAAGAAAACCGGGACGTAAGCACTCTCTTCCAGGCATTTGCCGCCACTAAAGAGAAACTCGACTTATATATCGCCGTCTCATGCGGTAACATCAATTATAAAAACATCATTGACGGTTTCACCCTGCCCGACTCTATCCATGTACATTACACCGACGGAGTAATCCCCTACGAGCTTGCCAAACTGGTGGCGCGGAAAAGCTGTATTGTCATTTGTTGTCTGGATTTTCCCTATACCGTAGGGCTCACCACACTCGTAGAAGCATTTGCTCTCGGCATTCCCGTCATTTGTTCGCGTAACCCCAATTTCGAAATTGACATCGACAAGGAAGGAATCGGCATTACCGTAGAATACGGTGATGTGCAGGGTTGGACAGACGCTATCCGCTACATCGCCGACCACCCCGAAGAGGCACGACGCATGGGCAACAACGCCCGCAAACTGGCGGAAGAACGTTTCAATCTCGAAATCTTTTCACGTGAAATAGCAGAAAGCTTGCAGGAAATATCAAACTTTTCCTCTAAAAACCGTACATTTGCATAAACTTTTATGCACATGAGAGTCCTGATTATAAATACGTCTGAACGAATCGGAGGAGCCGCCATTGCAGCCGGCCGGTTAATGGAATCACTCAAGAATAATGGTATTAAAGCCAAAATGCTGGTGCGCGACAAGCAAACGGACCAGATCAGCGTTGTGGGTTTGAAGCGCAGCTGGCTGCAAGTATGGAAGTTCATGTGGGAACGCATCGTTATCTGGAGCGCCAACCGTTTCCAACGGTATCATCTGTTCGATGTAGACATTGCCAACACGGGAACGGACATTACCTCTCTTCCGGAATTTCGGCAGGCAGACGTCATTCACCTGCACTGGATCAATCAGGGAATGCTTTCATTGAAAGACATCCGGAAGATACTTACTTCCGGCAAACCGGTCGTCTGGACAATGCATGATATGTGGCCCTGCACCGGTATCTGCCATTATGCACGCGAATGCACGAACTATCAACAGGAGTGCCACAACTGCCCGTACATCTACAAAGGCGGTAGCAAGAAAGATTTATCTTACCGCACTTTCCGTAAGAAACAGAAATTGTATAGCAACGCCCCCGTTCATTTCGTCACTTGCAGCCGTTGGTTGAAGGAACAGGCCCAGGTCAGCAGGCTGTTCGAAGGGAAAAGCGTTATCAACATCCCGAACGCGATCAATACCAACCTGTTCAAGCCACAGAACAAGGAAGAGGCACGGGCCAAATGTATGTTGCCGCAAAACAAGAAGATGATTCTGTTCGGCTCGGTAAAGATCACCGATAAGCGGAAAGGGGCCGAATATTTAATCGAAGCCTGCAAACTGCTGGCTGAGAAACATCCGGAATGGAAAGAGTCGCTGGGAGTCGTCGTATTCGGCAACCAGTCCCAACAGTTGCAGGAACAGATTCCTTTCCATGTCTACCCGTTGCCTTACATCAAGAATGAGCACGAAGTGGTCAATATATATAATGCCGTAGACTTGTTTGCCATTCCTTCGCTGGAAGAAAATCTTCCCAACATGATTATGGAAGCAATGGCGTGCGGCGTTCCTTGCGTAGGATTCAATGTCGGCGGCATCCCCGAAATGATTGACCACCTGCACAACGGATATGTGGCCCGATACAAATCTTCGGAGGACTTTGCCAACGGTATACACTGGATACTGACGGACCCGGAATATGACGAGCTTTCCGCACAAGCCTGCCGCAAGGTATTAGGCAACTATTCCGAAAGCATTATTGCCAAGAAATATACGGATCTCTACAATAAAGTAACGGGGAAATATGCATAGCGTTCATCCTACTCCCAAGTTTTCGGTCATCACGGTGACCTATAATGCGGAAAAGGTACTCGAAGATACCATTCAAAGTGTGATTGCGCAGACCTATCATCACGTAGAATATATCATCGTGGACGGAGCCTCCAAAGATGGCACTTTATCTATCATCGACAGATACCGTCCACGGATACATACTGTTGTCAGCGAACCGGACAAGGGACTGTATGACGCCATGAACAAAGGAATTGCCCTCGCCAGCGGCGACTATCTCTGCTTTCTGAACGCAGGCGACTGCTTTCACGAAGACGACACGCTGCAACAAATGGTGCACACTATCAATGGTAACGAACTTCCCGACGTACTTTACGGAGAAACGGCTATCGTAGACGAGAAGAGGCATTTCCAACATATGCGCCGTCTATCTGCCCCGGAAGTATTAACCTGGAAAAGCTTCAAACAGGGAATGCTGGTCTGCCACCAGGCATTCTTCGCCCGCCATACGCTGGTGGAGCCATACGACTTGAAGTTCCGTTATTCCGCCGACTTCGACTGGTGCGTCCGCATCATGAAGAAAGCCCGCACATTGCACAATACGCACCTGACAATCATCGACTATCTTGACGAAGGTATGACCACCCAAAACCGGAAGGCTTCTCTCAAAGAAAGATTCCGCATCATGGCAAAACATTACGGGCTGATAAGTACAGTGGCACATCATGCATGGTTTGTCCTCCGGCTATTCTTCAAACCGGGACAATAAGCGCGTTGCCTAAACCGGTAACGCAAGTAATTGGTACATTAATGTACGTGCCATACGCTCCTGCCCTTTCGTGTTAGGGTGCAGACGATCGAAACCCGAATCATAAAAATAGATAAGTTGTTCCTCAATCATCGGATTCATCCCTGTCACCGAGTTAAAGTCTATCACAGGAAGCCCCCAGAGATTACCGGCTTCTTTGACTGCCTGTACATAAGCGTCCACATATTCACCGCAACTATTCTGGTAATTCTCATCCGGCTGCACGTTCGTTTCTCCGAAATTGGCAAACGCACGATGCAACGGAGTCAGCAGAATGATTTGTTTATCAGGAAACAGCTGTTTCATCCGCATTATCCCTATATTGATACGTCCTTTATAGGTATTACTGTCCATTACAGGGGTTCGTTTCTTGCGGGTCTCCATTTTCTTCATTTCGCCACGGGCCGCCAACACTTGTTCTTCCGTTTCCGTAAACCATTCGCCAATAGGTATACCGGCATTAAAATCATTCGTACCCATCAGGACAATGATTGCATCCACTTCCTCTTCATGTTCTTTCATCAATTGCTCCGCCTGCCGGGGCACATCGTTCCATTGTTGCCCGCTTATTCCATATACATAAGGAGTAATCCCCAACCATTCTTGTAGAAAGTCCCAGTACTTTTTAATCTTATTACCATAGCAGTTAGGATCTGTAATAGAATCTCCTATATATCCTACCTTCTTCCCTTGCCACGGATGTTGAACCCACCCGCTATGACTGTTCTCACCGGAGTTTACGACTTTAGAAGCTTGACTCTGTCCATGCAGAAAACAAGTACAGAATAATAGAGCTGTACACGTTAGTAATAACTTGCTTTTCATTGGTATTCTATATTAAATAAGACATTTTTATTCAATAGACAGCAAATGTAACTCAAAAAAATTAAGTATGGACACAAACGTTATATTTATCTCTTATCTCATTTAGCAGACCTTTTATCATCAGCCTTATAATATTCATTTAAAATCATTTTAAGATGTTGCCAACCGGCATTCACAACAGATATAATCTTGCCCGATTTATCTAGTAGAACCCCAAAAGGAATACCCGTTATAGAATATAACTCCCGTATACGTTTATCATCTTCTTTACCGGCAATACATAATTCAGGCCATAAATTCTCTTTCTTTGCCAATACAGACAACCAAGAAGCCGTGTTTACATCTAATGAAATCCCCAGAATGCCAAACCCTCTATCTTTATATTCCTGATATAACCGGACAAGATGTGGTTCTTGAGCACGACAAGGACCACACCAGCTTGCCCAAAAGTCCAAAAATAATAATTCATTCTTACCCACATAATCTGATATCCTCTTTTCGTTACCCAGCGAATCAATCAAAGTAAAATCCATAAATTGTTTTCCTGCAAGAAATTGTTGAGCTAACCCTTTCTTTCTAATTTGATATTCTGATTTAACATCACCACGACATTTATCTCTGTCGGATAACATCTCATACAATTCATCAAAATAAGGATCATAAATATCGTTTGCTTCCCGAAGAAGTAATCCACGTCCCAACCCATTATGAATATGCTTCTTTTTGAATCGGTATTTATATTCACACAATTTTAACTCCATATCTTCCACATCCTCCTTGTTTTTTAAAGCTACACTTATTTGACGACGATATTCTGCACACGAATCAAGAAACTGTTGATATTCCAAAGTTAATGGAGAGCAAACTACGGAATTATGTTTCAACTCTACTTTGATAGGGCCACTCTCTAGATAAAGTTCAGCTGACAAAACTGTATCCGGATAATTACCCAAAGATATTATAGATTTTTCATAGAGATATTCCGGCCCAACAAAGCCAAAACAGCCATTCTCTACATAAGTGGAATCTACGGAACGAATTACATTACCAGTAATAGTAAAAAGCGTAACTAAAGCACCATTATATTTCGAATCTACAGTACCTTCTATGTGAAAACAAGAATTTTGACCGCAAATATTCCATGAACACGCCAACAGACAAAATAATAGTATATATTTATTTACTTTCATCGCTTTCTTCTTTTTTGTACATTAAAAGTCCGTTTCTATATTTCTCTCCAAAGTGTTTTATTGCGTCAAGAGGATCCATAAATCCATTCACAAACTTATACAGTTGTCGTCCTTCTTTAAAGATAACCGAATGATGTACAAGTTTACCGTCCAGCATAAAAGAGATTCTTTCAACCGGATAATTGAAAGCTAAAGAGTCTATAACTGTTATTACACTATCACACCTCTCAGGCGAACTGTGGCTCTTTGACATAACATTTAATGCTAATATGCAAAACAAGGAAAAAATCAAAATCACTCTCATATATTCATATTTAAATAACAACATATAATCTAAAAAGATATTATTCGAAACCGGATGTATATTTTCATTCATCTGGCATTTTAAAAGTGTAAGGAAAATCTTCTTTCATTGGATATGTTTTCTCTGATTGAAAGAAGGCGCGATTTAATTTAAACCCATAGGTCTTTCCTTTCTCCAGCTTACTTCTATCTAATATAATACAAAAAGTATATTTATCTTTCCAAAACGGCTGATAGTCTGTATAAGGTGGCGATATTCTTTTATCATCCAACGGCCTTATACCATAAGCACCAAACATAGGTTTAGAGAAACGTATTTGTATAGTATCAATACCTAAAGGTAATATGTTATTTGAAATAGGAAATATATCTGTAATATAGGGTTCTTTATTATCGTACTCTTTCAATACATTATCAAAATCAGATGCCGTATAGTTGACAAAACTTACTATCTCAGGCATAAAATCCTTAATGGTAGAATACAAATTACGATGATTACGAAAATGTTCCATAAACGTCATGCTTCTTTCCATCCAGATAAAACCTTCATGTTGCCTCCATGCAGTTAAATGTGTAGCAGTGAATCCCCTATTAGGGTTATCTTTAAAATACATGATAGTCAATAGGTTGTTAAACCATTCTATCATCGTTGAATTGGTACTTCCATAAGCCAGTTTGGCCATCTTTTCTTTCACGTGAGGATAAATTATTTGCGAAGCAGAATCAATCTGAGACCAATATTGAGCAAGGCAAGGATTAGTATAGTGGTGTAACAACTCATGCACAATGACAGTTATAAGGAATCTACTATACGCCGGGTTTCCTTCTTTATCGGTACTACATCCAATAACAATTCCACGTTTTTCTCCCTTTGTTATTCCATTAAAAGCATAATTACCAGGTCCATTACAAAGAGATGCAACCACTATTGTATTTTCAGGTCCTTCGCCAAACATAGATTTAAACCACTCTGCATTCAGATCGACAAGAATAGTATTCAATCTAGTTTCAGCTATATCATATAAGCCACGATGCAGTGTATAGAAATCCTTAAATTTTGTTTGTCTATAAAAATCATTCAATAAACGGACAAATGTTCTGAAACTTTCCTCTGTCCACCTACTGTCAATCATACTTATCTTTGATGCGTCACATTGTGGATCAATAATCACTTTCCCTCTCTTTATCTCAATACATCCAGTTGCCGCAGGTACAGCATCATAAGCTATTCCTTGCTCCTCTCTTATCTTTTTGATGTAAGAGATGAGCTTATGTTCTCTATATTTTGAGAAGTAATTATCAATATCGGCTGTATAACCAGGGATAGTATTATTTATATACTCTTCCGCACCAGCCAATCGAAATGCAATACTTGTCAACTCAAAGCTTTCTTTTACTTGGCTTTTAACCTGTGCTGATATATTATTAATCGCACACAATAGCATTATTGTCCATAAAGTTGTTTTCATATATTGTCTCTTTATAACTATTTAATAAGCATGTCTAACTCTTTCAACTGTACATCCCCTATATGCTCCCACTTAGCAACGACTTTTCCTTCTTTATCAATCAAGACATAGTCACTCCTTCTATATCTCCTTGAAACATAAACTCACCATTGGTTACTTTCGTAGAGTCTACAATATCAATCCATTTATTTTCTTTCAGAACAGTATATGATAATTCTATCTTCGTTCCTTCTTCCATATTTGTTGTTATACATCTCAACAAGAAGGTAGAAGCATAAATATTATTGCCGATCAACAGTACAGTGAGAAATATGATATGAAAAATTATATTATTTACCATGATATCCACAATTTATAGAAACAACGATTTTTAAACTTCTCTATTTTCTTCATTCTTTAATCCCTTCTGTTATCACTTTCCTTATCGGCATCAGGAACCTTTCCAATAAAGATATATCTTCAGTGATAATATCCGCCTGTCCTTCCATTTCCGGCAAGAAAGGCAGTTCCTTGTCATAGCTGGTTCGTAACCCATTCGGAAGCTGAATGTCTACCATATAGCTTTTAACATTTTGTCCGTCTACTACCGGTATTAAAGAAATATTTTTCACCGTTCCTTTCACGATTCCAAATTCTTTATCCGGATAATTACTAAAACGTATGTTCACTTTCTGCCCTTTTCTTACCTTGCCCGACCTTTCTGTTGGCAACAGCGCCTTGCCGATAATCTCCCCCTGATTGGTAGGCACAATATTAAAAACGATATTTCCTGCCGTCACGTTCTGGTTGTTTGTCCAATACTGTGTCAGAGTAATCTCACCGTCTACCGGAGTTATTAACGCATAATTGATCTCCCAGGCATCTATTTCAGCCCTTAATTGGTTGATGAGCGAACGCAACTGTGTTTCCAGTTTATTCCTCTGATCCAGGTATTGGTATTCCGTATCATACAGAGATTCCTTCATTTGTGCCAGTTGAATCTGGAGATTCTCCAAAGAACGGTCCATGTTTTCTGCCGAAAGCGAGGATTGCAGATACCTGCTGTAAGATTCCTCCACGGCTTCTTTAGAAACAAGCCCCTTGACTCCCAGCAGAGAGTCTCTGGCGTATTGCTGATGAGCAATCTTCGCCTGTGCCACCGATAATTCTTTCTGCTTCAACATATTTGTATAATAAACCTCATTCTTGACAATCCGCACTTTCACCAAATCTACCTTTTTCAAATGGTATGCCAACTCCCTAAATTGCCTGTATTCGGACATCGACAGGCAGAAAGACGAATAAAGGGATTGCAAGCTACCAAGCTGAAGCTGTCCGGAAGGCACCAAAGCGATAGTGTCCAGATTACTCTCCGCCTGTTGGAGCAACTCCTTCAGCCGGATTATATCCTCTGTTTTGGCGGGGTTCTCTATCACTGCAAGCAGCGCATTTGCTTTTACTTTTTGATTGTTCTCAACATACAGTTCCTGCAGCTTTCCCGAACTCCTCGCCACTACGGCGGACACGGGCGTAGTTCCGGTCAGGGTCACCGTAGAACTGATGATATCCGGATATTTGAACACGGCACTGCCTACCAGCAGCATAAGAACAACACAGGCTGTCATCGTTATTCCCCAACGAATAATCCATGCGGGAACAGTGCTCAAGACCTCATTGAACTCTTCGCTTCTTAATTCTATCTCCTGTCTCTTGTCTTCCATACGCTATACCCCCAGTTCCAGTTGATTCTTCACCAATGTGTAGTAAGCCCCCTTCTTTGCCGTAAGTTCCTTGTGAGTTCCCGACTCGATCACTTTTCCGGCTTCCATTACGACGATATTGTCCGCATTCTGTACCGTACTGAGACGATGTGCCACTACCACCACCGTCTTGCCCTTATAAAACCGCGTCAGATTATCCAGAATAATCTTTTCATTGTTGGCGTCCAGGGCGTTGGTAGCTTCGTCGAAAAACAGAAACACCGGGTTCTTGTAGATAGCACGGGCTATCAGTAACCGTTGCTTCTGACCCTGGCTCACACCGTTTCCCTCCATACCAATCCTGCTGTTGTACTTTTGCGGGAGTGATTCGATAAATTCTTTGATGTTGGCCATTTCCACTGCATTCGACAACTTCCCGGTATCTACCGACTCCTCACTGATAGTAATGTTTTTCGCAATAGAGTCAGAAAAAAGAAAGCCTTCCTGCATCACGGCTCCGGTGTTTTGCCTCCACAAATGGGGATTAATGTCTTTAAGCGAATAATTGCCCACTTTGATGTCTCCCTTTACCGGCTCATAGAATCCTAACAGCAGTTTGATGACAGTTGTCTTGCCACTACCGCTAGCACCTACAATAGCAGTTACTTTATTCTGCGGAATGGTGAGATTCAGATTTTCCAGCACATAGTCCCTTTCGGCACCGTCGTAACTGAAACACACATTCTCCAGCGTAATGTCCCGGTTCTCAGGAAGCACATTTATCTTATCGTTCACCGACGTCATTTCCTCCTCTTTGTTATTAATCTCGTTCAGCCGCTCAAGACTTATTTTGGCATCCTGCAATGACTGACTGAAACTTATCACCTGACCGACAGGACCGGATAATTGCCCGATGATGTAACTGACAGACATCATCATACCCAGAGTTATCTCCCCGTCCACCACCGCTTTTGCCGACAAGAAGGAGATAAGAAGCGATGTAGTCTGGCTGAAGAATATGGAACCGACCTGCTGGGTCTGCCCCAGCGCAGTACCTTTGATGCTAATCTTAAATAGTTTCACTTGTATGGATTCCCATTTCCAGCGCTGTTGTTTCTCGCAGTTGTTCAGTTTGATTTCCTGCATGCCAGTGATGAGTTGAACCATGTTGCTTTGATTGGCCGAGGCCTGGGCGAAACGGGCGTTGTCCAGTTTGCGCCGGTAACGCATGAAAGACAGGATCCACAGCACATACAAGGTATTCCCCACCAGAAAGACGATTAATATGGACAGATTATAATAGGCCATGATACCGGCGAAGATAAAGAAGTTGAAAAAGGAAAAGAGGGTGGACAACGTTGTTCCGGTCATGAACGACTGGATACGCGCATGGTCACCGATCCTCTGCATGATGTCACCAATGTTCTTTGCGTCGAAAAAGCGGATAGGCAACCTCATCAGTTTGGCAATGAAGTCGGAAATCAGGGTAATGCTTATCCGTGTATTCATGTGCAGGCTGATCCAACTTTGAATGAAACCGACTCCCGTTTGGGTAACTGACAGCACCAGCTGTGATACCAGTATCAGTGTGATAAAGTTCAGGTTATTGTTTCCGATACCCTGATCGACCATGGCTTGTGTCAGGAAAGGAAGGATAAGCGAGAAAACACTTCCCAGCAGCATTCCGATTACAAGCTGGAACAACTGTGACTTGTACGGGAACAGGTATCGCAGATAGAAAGAGAGGTTTTTCTTTTGCTGTTCCCGATCGTCTATGCGCTCGTGAAATTCGGGTGTGGGAGCCAACAATAGAGCGAACCCAGCTCCCTTCCCTTCCTCTTTGGTACTAATCCAGCATTTCTCAAATCCGGCTTTGTCAATGGGATACTTCCCCTTGGCAGGATCGGATATGCTGAAGGTGTAATCTTCCGCTGTCTTGGAAAAAACTTTCCTTTTCTTTTTGATGTCATACAACACGACAAAATGGTTCTGATTCCAATGAAGGATACAGGGTAGGGGGACATCCTCAACCAGTTGCTGAAGGCTGATACGCACTCCCTGCGTTCTCATACCTATACTTTCGGCGGCATCGCTGATACCTAACATGGATACTCCCTGACGGGTTATGAAGCTTCTTTCCCGCAAATTTTGAAGGGAATAGCAGCGACCGTAGTATTTGGCAATCATGCGAAGACAGGAGGGACCGCAGTCCATAGAGTCAAGTTGCTGGTAGTGAGGAAAAGGTTTCATCATCGATTTTATTATTTATCTATTCTCGGTTGATCGTAGATAGAGAATTTTGTACGGTGTATTTTTGTCCAAAATAAAATCAGCATATCATTTTGTATTTCATAATATTTCATCTAACTTGTGTTCCAAAGTTACGAAGATACCAACTAACATCCAAAAATTACGGTAGACATTTTTCAACTTTTTTATCACTAATAACTAAACACTTACACTAATTTTCCAATAAAAAAATGGACAAGAAAAAAGTAACCATCAAAAAAGACCATTACCAAATTTGAACCAGAAAAGAAAAAACAAAATCATTTCTCATATTCTCATAAAAAGGAGTACTTACCTGATAATTAGATATATAAATTATGAGAATTAAAATATTTACATGCATTTCTCATAACTTTATCAAGAAAAAACGCTTAAAACAATGCATTTCTCATACTATATATTGTCATTTCTCATACTGCATATTATGCTTGTCTTTGTTTCAAGAGACTAATATATGGGAGGCAATATAACCGCAGTTTGTATGTTGAGTCGATAGACTACATATCTTTCGCAACCGGCATTGCTACATTTTTCTGCCTTCATTTCTATCGTTCCACTCTAGTGAACAGGCCTATGCACTCGAGTAGACATAACCATTCACTCTAGTACACAAGCCTGTTCACTAGAGTGGAACGATTAATATTTCTTATTGAGAATCAATTGATTGCATTATGATTTTCTTTGATTGTCAGTTAGTTATAGCGGAGATGAACAATAGTTTTGCTACAGTTTATTAAGTGTTGACGATTAGATGATGAGAATAACATTCCTGATGTATGAGAAATGATTTGCTTTTTTCAGGTTCTTCTGTTGGGAGCTGGAACGAGTGGAGATAGTATAAGTCTGAAAACTCATTCAATTCGTATCATAAGTACCTTCCAAACATATTTCATCTTTAGCATCCATGCTTGAACATAGTTTTGAGGTTTCAATATCAACAGATAATCATAAAATGGAAGTAAATATTCATAGTGTGTTACCGCTTTACGATAATGGTTAATTACTTCCTCCCGTGCATTGTAGGCAACGGCAAGCCTCAGCATATGTTTATGATAATTCATATAAATTCGGTCCGTTATCTCATCTTCCACCGAATGTATAAAACGGATACACGAATCAAAGTCGATTGTACGCGAAGTGTTGGAGTAATGATAGATCACCGTAGGATTAACTTTAGGGAACATCTTATACTCCCGGCTATAGCGGACCACAAAATCATAATCCTGATGCCGGCACAGTTTCTCATCCCACAGAATCCTCTTCGCGCTCGAAGCAGTCATTACGAGTGTAGAAGTCTGTGCTCCATATCCCGTAGAAAGCAGGAAATCAATCATCGTTTCGCCCTCATTCACCGGGCGGGTGGTAAACACGGAGTCCGTTTTACCTCTAAGAATCAGGCTGCTATACACACAATCAGCCTGCCCTTCTGATAAAATGCGAAGAGAATCTTCCAAATGCGTTTCCAACCATTCATCATCCGAATCGAGCATGGCAATGTACGCCCCGTGGCTATGGAGGATTCCATAATTGCGGGCGACATTTGCATTACTATGTTCCGTCAGACGATAATATGATATACGGGAATCACCTAACGCCTCGATTACCGGAAAAAGGTCCATATCTGAGCCATCATCCACACAGATTGCTTCCCAATGCGTATGGCTCTGCTTGCATACACTTGCAAGTGTTCTCCTGAGTTCGGAAGAATTATAACAAGGAATAACGACAGATACTAAAGGTAGATTATTGGCAAGTATTGCATTCTCCATAAAAATTTAAGATTTAAACAGTTAAATAAATTTCCGGTCAACTCCGACATCCGCTCCCGACCACACATTCTGCGAAGTCCATGATTCTGCCTGAGACGTCCAAAACGAATGAGAAGCAGAAAGCCCTAGCGGCAAAAAACTAAGACTAGTAATATAAAGGCTACCCGTATTTGTATAATAGTCGACGATATGAGGCTGATAACCATTTACGCCCAATGCGAGATAACCGTCTGGAGTAAAGTTCTGCCTACCATCAAACATTTTTTTGTGTACTGCGGTAAGTGCTGCCCGTACTTGTCCATAGGATAGCGACTGTGGAAGTTCTTCGTTTAAGACCAACATTGCCAACGGTTGAAATACAGCCGTGCGATAAGTAGCTGAACGTCCAACAATCGGGAAATAACCTTCAGGAGAGATAAAACGTTCAAGGATATATCCATAACGTTGCATCCTTTTCAGTGCCTTTTCATACAAAGGGAGGTAAGAGGGACTAAGATACTCCGCTAACGTCTCCAGACATTCTACATACATAGGGTGCATCACATAACTACTATAATAATCAAAAGCAAAATGAGAACCATCCGAATACCAGCCGTCACCTACATACCACTCTTCCATCTTGTTCACTGCAAAAGTGATCCGGTATAGGTCATACGCTTCACCTGCTACCAACAGAAATGTCTCTATAATAGCGGGGAACATCAACCAATTGTTGTAAGGTGGGGTTATCTGGCGCAGCCTTTTGAATCGTTCAATGTAGCGCTGTTTGGTTTGGGGAGTTAAAGGAATCCATAATTTCTCATATCCCCGCAAGAAGCTATGCGCAAGATAAGCGGCATCTACCAATGGTTGCAGTTCTCCTTCCCAAAACAGAAAATCGGGACTATCAGGATCCACTGCATTTGTATAACTCCGGAGAGCCCATTCGACGAGTTGTTTACGTTGACCACCTTCCTGCGTTTCATCTTCCGGCAATGACAGCCACGAGGCCAGTCCTGCCATCAGCCTGCCGAAACATTCCATATAAGCGACTTGCTTATTTCGTCCGTCCCAAGTATGACTGTATTCTACCGGCATACATTCCCTTAACATACCTTCACTCATATTGCTTAATACCGGAGCTGCAATACAGTAAAGAGTGTGACACCAAAATTCACGGTCGGTTTTATATGATGCATTTACTATATTTTCCATACTATTTTCAATGATTCAATCAATACAACCATTATCTCATAAGCTATTAAGCCCCTCGTTTTTTCTCTTTTGCCATCATCGCAATTCTTATAAAAGGATGAATATACTGATCTTCAATCAGATTAGCCAAAATAGTATTCAAGGGTTTATTTTTCCATTCAAGTAGTTCGTCATACAAACACTGATTACAACAATACCGTTGCAGTGCCTTCGCCAAGGATTTGGGAGAATCATAATCTCGGACATTGATATAAGCGTGTTGTCCGGGAGCCAGTTTATCCACATCAGGTGCCCCCAAATAAACAGGAACAGAACCAACAATCAGAGGGTCAAAAAACTTTTCTGTCACATACTCCGGACTAATTGCATTCTCAAATGCAATAGTAAACTTATAATGTTTGATCACATCCAGTTTGGAAACATACCCATCATCTTCTTCCATTATACAATTCCTTCTCCACCTGCCATAAGAATCAATATGAATATATTCCATCAATTCAGACAGATACTCCTGCCTGCGGCTATTATTCACACTACTGGATACAAACATACACACATCCTTAGATTTCTCCACAGGAGGGGTCAACAGTTTCTCCTTAAAAGTATAATCATAATATGGTAATACAATATCTGCATCCAAATGATAGGTCATCCAGAGGTCAAACAAAGGTTTCAACTCGCCTGACAGCATCCACGGGTAATTCGCCTCACTTTCATAACTCCATGCCACCCATATCTGCCCCGGTCGCTTTTCAAGAGTACCATCCATTGAGCGAAACAAAAAAGGCAAATTGAATACAACCACATCCGCCACAAACATTTTATCCCGATCAAAGGTTATTTGTATGTCAGAAGGCAGAATTTGCAGAATATCATCCATTCGTAATTGGTCATAGAAGGCAAAGGCCGTACGACGAATTTTCTGAAAAAAAAGGACTAACATATTATTATCGAATTAAATATATTCAATTTTAGAATTGCAGAAAGGAAGTGTTGACTTCAGCGTTTCAAATATCAATTTAAGTCCCGCTCCAGAATTTCCATCCAACCCCGAAACATATTTTTCCGGCTGATAGTCTCCGAGCGGGAGTCTTAAATAAACAATATCATAAATAGAAGGAGCCTGTATCGGAACCAGTTCCTCAAAATACGTTACGAACCTGATAAATACAGCTAGGCTATCACTATTTCTTGTTTTGTTGTCCAAAACTCTTTTCACTTTTTCATATAAAGAACATAAAAAATCGGAAGCAAAAGAATTATCTTTTTTTTCCTTTTCAATCGTATAAAGGCGTGCTAAGACATACTGTACGATTCCTCCAAGACCTTTGTCTAAGTTTAAATCCTCCATTACCAGCGGAGAGAACGATTCCATTACTTTATTATCCACAGCTTCAAGTATATCGTTCGTATCTCCATCGATAAGTCCTTTTTGATGCAAATATTCCACAGCCCAGCCTATTCCCATTAGTCCCTCGTGAAAAGACAAAGGCGTATTGATATTTATATTATCAATAACGTCATCCAGCATCTTCTCTGCCAACTGAATATAAACATCGTTTTCTGTATGCCGACCATAATGAAATAAAAACAAAACAATTCCCATTTTTCCATTTAAAAGCCCGATACCGGAGGTTAGATTTGTATTCAAAATGACATGATGAGCTATTTCTTTCAAAAGTACCTCCCTATTTTCCACAATATTAATGAAGTTATGTCCTCGTCTGTTTATACTTTCATAATAAGTAAAATCATACTTAAATATTCCTTTATAGTACTGTTTCAAAGCATTTATCTCACGTCTGTTCTTATAAAGCAAAAACAAGGCATCTTGGTAATTGTAGCAATAATAATAACTGATTGTCTGCGAGAATAACCTTGCTTTATAGTCGTCGGGCAACAATAATTCCGAAAGCAACAAGCGATTATAGATTCTGGTGAAGTCTTCTACCCTGTAAGGAGGAACCGACCTGTAAATATGACCCACAGTGACATCTTTCAACAGCTTGCATGAACCTCCTTCCATATAGACCTTCATGCTGATATACGGTTCGTCATTCCCGTAGCACGTTAATCCTTCCACTCCTCTCAAATACTGCCAGTATTTTTTTGAGCAACAGTATGTAGCGCCTAACACACAAGGAATTCGTATTGTCTGCAAATCCCTCTCTTCTTCATTCTCATGAAATATCCACTCACATTCGAAAAGCAACCTTCCTGTATAGAAATTGATACATGCGCCATAAGAAAGAGGCCGACCATTTATCTCTACAAGCTTACCACCAACAATTTGCAATCCTTTAGTTTGGCAACAAAGCAAAACCTTTTCGTCTTTTTTCAATTCATCTAAGATTCTCCCCAGCCATTTATCGTCATAAAACCTCATGTGGGCATCCAGTAGCATCACATACGGAGTATGCGACCGCGCCACCCCCATATCCCTCGAAGCCGCCACTCCCAATCTGACCGGATTTAAAATATACTCGGTTTGATACGTTTCGGCTACTTGCCGATAATCATAACCATCATCTGAAGCGTCATTTATAAGAAGAATAACTACCTCGTCACTATTCGAATGTTCACGAATACTTCGAACGGTATTGGATACTTCTTCCTTTTCATTCAGGAAAGGGATAATAATCGTAAGCTGGGGGTTCATATTTATAAGCATAAAAGGGAGTTATATAAGTTATCATTCACTCAACAAATTATGGATAAATTGAGGGGCTTTGCAACATCTCGGATCGGGATAGTCCCAATTTTCCATGCCATATCCTTTCAACACATCGGCTATGCATCTGTTGGGAAAATCCATGCATTCATCAAATAACCCGCACGTCTTGCATACACTGCTCTCCCTAAAATCTTCTCTTTTAGGAAACGCAAGTTGTAATGCTTCCGGGGAGCTCCAAACCTCTTTTATGCTTTGCTTTGTTAAGTCACCGATAATGAAGCGGGGATTCCAATACAACTGTTCGCAGATGCTAACTTTACCGTCCGGCAAGATAAACAAGTTGGAATAGTTGGCAGAACAGCGTGAGCCTTGAAAACTGCGACTACCTTTCTCCCCCTTAAAATACTTAGTTTCCGCAGTTGGTGACCACAAGATATACATTTTTGTCTTTTGTTGAATGTCTTTCACCCATGCATCTACGTCATTTACTTCATCATGCGATAATTTAAACTTGTCAAAATCTCCTCTGCTATAAAGAGACTTGAACGCTACCCTTATTTCCCATCGCTGCAACTTCTTGAACCGAGAAAGAAATTCATAAATCGCATTCAAATCTTCTATACAATTATTATATTTCGTCAATACAGTGGCCACTTGGAAAGTAATTTGATGCTTCTCCAACAACTCTATGGTATGCTGAATCCTTCCAGCATAAGTAGATCCTACGCTCAGTATTTTTTGCAACCTGCCGGAATCGATTGCATCTAAAGAAATCTGAACTCTTAAATCAAACTCTTTCAATGCAACAACTGTTTCCTCATCTATTGGGACTTTGGTTGAAATCAGAGTTTCTCCCAGATTATTTTCCCGAAGCAGTCGGAACAATTCTTTCCAATATTTATACAAGAGAACTTCTCCGCCAACAATAGCAAACTTTGTTACATGTAGACCACGCGCTTCTTCCACTATCGTTTTCAATCTTTCGAATGCTATAGGAGTTGCCTTCACCGCTTTATTGGCATAACAATAGACACAATCCGTAGCGCACGTATTATTGACCATAAACACCAACGTAAAAGGCGCAAGATAGGGACGCTCTCGCTTAAAGTCCAATTCTTGATAAGCAAACTGTTCAGGCGAATAATGAACGGGAGCAGCAAATTGTTCCGCAACATCAATAACGATATTTTTGGGCAAGTAGTTGGATACTCCGTCATAATTAATCGTAAATGTTTTGGAATTATCCAAAAATAGTTTTATAAAATCCTCCGCTTCTTTCTCCGGCATATTGAAGAAAGAAGAAAATACTTCTTTCAATTCGCTTAAAGTCTGAGGTTCATCAAACAAAGTCAATGCCATCGCAAGAACAGGGTGGATTCGAGACATCCATTCGCGTTGCACACTACCGATATATTTCTTGTCTACATCATTAGAGGATAATAAATAACTCCTTTTCAAATCATGTCTCAATTTGTAGAAATGATTGAGAATGTATTTTGTTTCCATAGTACACAAATCTATTAAGAGTATAATTGATTTATTTCTATAATATCTGAGCCAATACAAAATTGGCTCAGATATTCCTTAGTCCTGAACTATGCACCTATCAGGCAAATAGAAAATGCGCAAGTCGGTTTATCATTCTTGTTATCACCTTCGTCTTTATCATCAGTATCCGCATTAGTAGTACATGTAGTAGCACCACTTGTACAAACAGCGCTTTTATCACAAAGCTTTGTATTTGCTTCCATAACTCCACCTGCACATACATTCGACTCACAAGCGATATCTACACCACCTCCAATGATTTTAGAAAGCTGGTCCATGCTAAGAGCTTGTTTATCACTAACCTCAGCAAGATTAATTTTCTTTATATTCTTCATTTTTGATCATTTTAATAATTTAAGATTATAACTATTCTCAATAACTACCATTATTAAACGGCCTAAATCATTTAAATCCACGCTTTTATTATTTTTTCGTTACATATAAATACGATATTCTCAGCATCTTCCCCAAGCCGGCGAGACTCTGAATTCGATGAATGGACATTCCATTATTAAAATACCGCACTTTCTCCTCCACTATTTTCAATACGTTGACTAGCACTTTTACGCTGATGACCGAACTTAAACTTCCATGCTGCTCTAAGCATAATTTGATTCTTCGTATCAGATACATAATGGCGCATATCACTTACAACATAAGGATTCATACTCTTCTCCCAAAAAGCATACGAATTACCCAAACGCCATTTCATAAGACCTGAAAAATTCCAGTTTTTCCATACGTACATTATTCCGGACGCAACTTCCCAACTGTTATAATATATCTTCTCATCACTAAATACATCTGCCCGCTTACCAAACGCTAAAGTCACCGCAAATTTCTTAAGGAACGTCCATTCTCCTCCTATCTCACCATAATAAGTATCATAGAAGTTAGAAAATGATTTTCCCTTCTCCCTTGCAAACTTGTAATTCAACCGACTAAACAAACGTAACTGCCTGTCGAAAAAACTCCAATTAATATTTCCTGTGAAATGCAGTTGATGATAATACCTGCCATTCTGTTCTTGAGTGATAAACTTCCCATTCTCCCGAAAAGTTGTAGCAAGCTGCGGATGAACCGTATATACATCATTCACACTCAATGTGTACGTAAAATTGTTCGTACATTTATGATTGAGCATCAAGGTATTAGTATAAACAGTTGTATTCTTCAATTCCGGATTCCCCCTGCGAATCTGATAAGCATTGATTGCCTGTTCCACATTATTCAATGTGCGTAAAGCCGGAACAACCACATACGTTTCGCCCGAGTAGCGCACCTGCAATTTCTGATTGGGACGATAGCCCAACCGCCAAGTTGCTCCTAAATTTTTGCTCAAAGTCTTTTCGTCTCCCTGAATAATCCGGTTGAATGTACCCCTTACTGCTAATGAATAATCTAACTTTTTAAAGCGTCCCATCCATTCTGCATAACCATAAGTATTGTAATTATTGAATTTACTTTTATACTCAGTCGTCCCCTCATAGACATTGTCAACATAGCTCAGACGATGATTTAGCCCGACACTCAGTTTATTGGTCTTAAAACGTTTCTCATAAATTCCTTCCGCCACAACCGAATAGGTATCGCCGTCTACATCCGAAAGGATATCCGACAGCATCACATTCTCTTGCTGTTCATTATACGTATAATATGAATTAGTGTGCACATACGAACCTGCCACCTCGAAAGCCACAAATTGTTTCTTTTTCAAGCTTTTCTGAAAATACAATCCAAGCCGGGGACTCTTATTCAAACGGTTTTCCACTATTTGAATTTTCGTATTCGGCTGTCCCTCTATACGCACATCTCCCTGGCTTGCCGATTCTGTAGGAGAACCGGAATAAGACAGTTTGGCAGTAAACAACACATCGTCCGGGTTAAGATAGCTATAACCTATACCACCACGATAAGAACCTTCACGACCCTTCCCTACATTATGCCACTCTTCATTACGGGTAAGAGCGGGCATATCCTCAAAATTATAAGTAACCGTTTTCTTCGTATATCCGGAAAAACGATGATAATTCCCATTTCCCCAAAAAGAGAACTCGGATTTCGAATGATACAATTTCAGATTGGCAAGCCCATTCCCACTCGGGGATATTGCTGAATGCGAAGCATCAATTCTGCCCGAACCGCCAAATTCCTGACGTTTCACATACAAGTCGATAACAGCTTCCACCTTGCCGTAACGCATAGAAGGCATGTCGTGATATTCCACCCGCCTCACCATTTTAGGGTCTATCTGCCGTAAATCATTCAAATCAGCTGGTCCACCATTAACGCGCAATTTGACAGTACCACCAAGCACACCACTGATCGTACCCTCAACTTTACCTACCACTATTCCATGTAATTGCAGTTTGTCTACAAGATCTATCCCATCTATCGCCGTCTCCTTCTCTTGTTTACCGGGATAAATAATCTGACGGTCAAACTCCATCACAACGCGTTGTGCAGTAACTGTGGTTTCATCAAGAGCTACCGTCTGCTCTTCCAATACTATTGGCAGGTCCTTTATATGCTCCTGAATATTATGAATACGTATATGTGTACCCACATAGCCCACGCAGGAAGCGTACAGCCTGTAACTACCATGAGGAATCTTAGATAATTCGAACCGACCTTTCACGTCAGTTGTAGCAGCTTTTACGATTTTAGTACTGTCGGCCGCATCATACAAGATGACATTCGCATACTCAACAGGGATTGTTTTGACATCCGTCACTATACCTTTTATAGAAGAAGTCTGGGCTTGGGCGAACATCCCAACTAACAGAGAAATTAAAATTAAACATCGTGTTCTATTCATAAGCATATTTTCTTTTAGATTCAAATGTTCTACATCTGTGTTCATTGCTCTCAAAGTTACGAATTCACCAGTTAACATCCAAAAATTGCGATGGACAATTTTAAATTTTACTCCACTGATATACAGTAACTTATAAAATAAAATCAAAATTCAATGGACAACGATAAAAAGCTTCCGAAGTTTCCCAATAGAAAGTTAGGACATATGATCTTTATATCGCATTAACAACGTCTTTGAAAGACATACCGTGTGGAATCTTTAGTTTAGCTCTCAAACGCTACTTACGTTTACTCAGGCTTTGTAATGAAAGTGACAGCTTTTTCTGCATCTTCTTCCCAGCCGGCGAAACTCTGAATCCGATGAATGGACCTCCATTATTAAAATACCGCACTTCCTTCTCCGCCATTTTCTATGCGCTGATCAACACTCTTGCGTTGACGACCGAATTTGAAGTTTCGTCCAACTTTAAATACAATTTGATTCTTCGAATTATGCACATAATGACGTTGATTGTTTACAACATACGGATTCGTACTCTTTGCCCAATAGGCATACGAATGCCTCAAGCGCCACTGCACAAACCCCATAAAATACCATTTTTTCCAAAAATACGCTATTCCTCCATGAACTTTCCTATTCCCGTATATTATTTGCTCATCGTTAAATAGGTCCTTTTCTTTTTCAAATCCCACAGTTAATGAAGCATTCTTAAGAAATGTCCATTCACCTCCGGCTTCACTATAGCAGGTGTGATAAAAGTAAGAGAAGGCATTTCCTCTCTCTCTTACAAACTTGTAACCCATCCTAAGGTATAGACGCAACTGTCTGTTAAAAATATGCCAATTAGTAATTCCTGAAAAATGCATCTGGTGATAACTCTTACCATTCAGTTCTTGAGTAATAAACTTTCCGCTCTCCCGAAAAGTTGTAGAGAGTTGCGGATGAACCGTATAGACATCATTTATATTTAATGTATACCAAAAGTCGCTTGTGCATTTATGATTAAATATCAGCGTATTGGTATAAATCGTTGCTTTCTTCACATTCGGATTGCCTCTACGAATCTCATAAGCGTTGATTGCTTGTTCCACATTATTCAATGTACGCAAAGAGGGAACGGTCATATATGTTTCGCCGAAATAGCGTACTTGTAATTTCTGATTGGGACGATAACCCAACCGCCAAGTTGCTCCTAAATTCTTATTCAGTGTCTTTTCATCTCCCTGGACAATCTGATTGAAAGTTCCTCTCACTGCCAACGAATAATCTAACTTTTTAAAACGTCCCATCCATTCAGCATATCCGTAAGTATTGTAACTATTGAATTTACTTTTATACTCAGTAGTCCCCTCATAGACATTGTCAACATAGCTCAGGCGATGGTTTATCCCGGCACTTAACTTATTCGTTTTGAAGCGTTTCTCATAAATTCCTTCCGCCACAATCGAATAGGTATCACCGTCCACGTCCGAAAGAATGTCCGCCAGCGTTGCATTTTCCTGTTGCTCATTATACGTATAATAAGAATTGGTATGCGTATACGAACCTGCTACCTCGAAAGCTACAAACTGTTTCTTTTCCAAGTTTTTCTGAAAATACAATCCAAGTCGGGGGCTCTTAGTCAACCGATTTTCCACAATCTGCACTTTGATATTCGATTGACCATCCATACGTATATCTCCTTGCATTGCAGATTTATGAGGAGAACCGGAATAAGACAGTTTGGCAGTGAACAATACATCGTCCGGGTTCAGGTAGCTATAACCTATGCCTCCACTATAAGAATCGTTGCTTCCAGGTCTTATATTATACCATTCTTTATCACGGGTAATAACGGATGCATCTTCAAAATTATAAGTAACCGTTTCCTTTGTATATCCTTTATAACGCTGATATCCTCCACTTCCCCAAAACGAGAATTCGGATTTCGAATGATATAATTTCAGATTGGCATCTCCACTTCCAGACAAAGAATTTGCCACTTGGCCAGCATTTATTCGTCCCGAACCGCCAAACTCTTGCCGCTTTACATATAAGTCGATGACAGCTTCCACCTTGCCATAACGCATAGAAGGCATATCATGATACTCCACGCGCCGCACCATCTTCGGGTCTATCTGCTTCAAATCATTTAAGCTGGCCGGTCCGCCATTGACACGCAATTTAACGGCACCTCCAAGCACACCACTGATCGTACCCTCAACTTTACCTACCACTATTCCATGTAATTGCAGTTTGTCTACAAGATCTATCCCATCTATCGCCGTCTCCTTCTCTTGTTTACCGGGATAAATAATCTGACGGTCAAACTCCATCACAACGCGTTGTGCAGTAACTGTGGTTTCATCAAGAGCTACCGTCTGCTCTTCCAATACTATTGGCAGGTCCTTTATATGCTCCTGAATATTATGAATACGTATATGTGTACCCACATAGCCCACGCAGGAAGCGTACAGCCTGTAACTACCATGAGGAATCTTAGATAATTCGAACCGACCTTTCACGTCAGTTGTAGCAGCTTTTACGATTTTAGTACTGTCGGCCGCATCATACAAGATGACATTCGCATACTCAACAGGGATTGTTTTGACATCCGTCACTATACCTTTTATAGAAGAAGTCTGGGCTTGGGCGAACATCCCAACTAACAGAGAAATTAAAATTAAACATCGTGTTCTATTCATAAGCATATTTTCTTTTAGATTCAAATGTTCCACGTCTGTGTTCATTGCTCTCAAAATATGATCTTTATATCGCATTAACAACGTCTTTAAAAGACATACCGTGTGGAATCTTTAGTTTAGCTCTCAAACGCTGCTTACGTTTACTCAGGCTTTGTAATGAAATACCAAAGAAAATAGATTGGTTTTTATGTTTTACTCCTATATAACAGAAATAACAAAGAGCAATTTCCTCTTCAGATAGACAATCATGTTTAGCCAACCATATTTTTAAAGCATTTCCATAAAGGATATCCATAAGGGCAAATAACTGCTTCCATTCTTCAGTTATTAATTTGTGGCAAAGAGTAACAGGAGATAGAATAGTATGCATCAATATATTAATTGATTTCTGATATTTGAAGAACTCTTCATTATCCAAACAACTAGTTCTCAATCCATATACAAAATTAGTATTCATACGCTTCCTCCTTGTTTAATCATAAGATATAGCGGTGTTTTTCATAGTATCTTCATTATCACAATTGTTTTGTACGCATCGTCAACCGGATATATCCGTCCTTCGACTGCTCCTTCAGTGAAATACCGATACGTTTATAGGCCGGAGAGTTCACCTCAATCGTTTCAGAAGTAAACGCGACTTTGCCGGACGCTTCAATCGTAACGGTCATCTGTTCTGTGCCGGTAGTAAGCAAAAGATGTGTATCATCAATAATTTTCCAGTTGGCTTGTGTTGTTATGGCTGTTTCGAACCGGATAGGTGCATTGGCCGTAAATTCGTCACCCACAGTAAAGCTACCTTTCCCTTGACGGTCATAGACGAAAGTGCGAACCAACTTATCCAGACTGGGGGTGGAATAAGCCGAAGTATAGTCAATACTAAGCAAATCTTTTACGTCCGTAAATTCTTTCTTGAGTACAATGGCGCTCGCTTTGGCACCGGAGGACTGTGTTTTTCCGTCTACTACCGGAACTGGATGACCGAAAGAACCTTTGATCTTATACTTCTCGGGAGCTTCCGCACTAAAATAATCACCCGGATAAGAGAAAGGACCGCCTTGATCGCCGACCATAGTGCACTTTCCTAGAGCGACGGCATAAGAGCCGATGTCATTATGGTTATGATTTTCGGCATTATTACCCCCTTTGGCCGAGACAGCCAACGTACACGAGCTGCCCTTGGCAGGACGTGCAACCAAGATTCCTGCCTTTTCATAATACGCCCGCAAAGAATCGGAACCTTCCTGCAATGCCTGACGAATGCCGTCTGTCATTTCCATTTTCCATACCTGATGAGGGAACAACTCTATGAGATAAAGAGAGAAATTATTGCCGGAAGGGAGAATATATTTTTCTTCTGCAGAGGTGATACCAAGCGCACGGTCACAGTAATCGAGGATGAACTTATCAGGCGATAAACCGATACGGCAGTCGGAATAAGCAGGACATACGCCTTCATTCATCTGTATCTTCCTGCCATATTGAGCAATATGCACAAATTTAGGTTCACGGAAGAAATCTATCTTGCCTTGCGTGGCACGGCATACTTCCTCACGCAGCAAGATATATGCACGGAAACCATAATTATAGTAACCGACCCCTTCACTGCAATAACCGTCATCGGCATATCCTTTCATACCGTATACATTATATTTCTCGGCTGCGGCAACAAAATAAGCGCGTTCCTCCTTATCCGCCAGCAAAGTGAGGGCAGCACCCGTGACACCTGCCAGACAAACCGAGTTCCAGTTATTTGTAACCGTAAACCACCAGAAAGGCTTTGTCTCTTCCAGGCAACGGTATACAGGACGAAATACTTTCTCGCGGAAAGCACACTGCACGCGGGCCTTTACTTCCGGTGACAAACAGTCGTCGAGCATAGCAACACACTGCGCAATTCCGTTTCCGGCAGTGGCAACTACCAAATCGACATAATAATCTGTTCCATGATAATTATTCAGATTGCGGTCGTGAGCCGGAATCGACCAGGAGTTCTGGTTGCAGAGAGCAACCAGAGCCTTTTCAATAGCAGGAATGTAACGTCTTTTATTCTCCATACATTCAGCCAATGTCAACCGAAACAGATAATGGTAACGGGCATTTATCATATTTTCGCCCGGCAGGCGGACATTGGTTTTGTTCAGATGCAGATACAAGGAGTCAACAAAAGGAGGCATTCCCTTTTTCAGCAATGCAGGTGCTTCTTCTGTCAGCAGTTTTTCTGCCTTGCTACTCTCTTTTACTTTGTTCCAGAAGGTGCGGTCTTTATAAGAAACGCCTATTCCTTCCGGTTTATCGGGCAACATTGCAGCAATCTCACGGATACGGCTTTGGGAAATATTCGCATGCTGCCTCGGAGTGTCCTGTGCCATACGGTAAACTTCCGTCCCTGCCATCAGGAAAGCTCCCGGACCGTAGACTTCTGTCATATCGGGAGTCACCTTTTTCGGATCAGCGCCGATAGGTTGCACATATCCCAGTTTACCGTCTTCTCCCACAGCCGACACTAATGCTTGCCAGCCTTTCTCCACCACAGGCATGAATTCTTCTTTTGGCAAAAGTCCTTCGTTTATCCCATAAGCCAGCGCATACACGAAGAAACCGCTGCAACTCGTTTCGGGCGACGGATAAGAAGCCGGGTCAAGCAGACTCGCATGCCAGAAGCCGTCCTTATTCTGCAAAGGAGCAATCCGGCGGCATAGCTTTTGGAACAAGTCCTGATAGAACGGACGATATTTGCTCTTGGCAGGAAGTTCACGTAAAAGCTCAACGAGCCCTCCGAGTACCCAGCCATTGCCACGCCCCCAGAACACTTTCGCGCCATTCGCCTCCTTCATCGTAAAGTAACGGTGGTCACGATAGAAAAGATTGTCTTCTTTATCAAACAGATAATTGTAAGTAGCTTTATATTCCTTATCCATGAAACGGATGAACTTCTTGTCACCCGTGATATTGTAGAGTTTCATGTAAACAGGAGGTGCCATGAACAGTGCGTCACACCAAGTCCAGTGTTCCAAGGTGGTTGCATCGCCATAGTCCAACTCGAACGAACCGGAAGGAGGATTGGCAATCACCCATTCGGCACGTGCCTGTGTCGGGACAAGCATACTTTTTCTTTTGTACTTTTCATACATATACAAATACATCTGCGAGACACAGATATCGTCAGCATGATACATCCGTTGATTTACCTGCCAGTAATTGCGGTTCCCCAGCCGCAACAGCCATTTGTAGTATGAATCATCTTTATCCGCCTGTTCGGCTATTGCAGCCCAGTGGACAAGTCCCAGATAGAAAGTGGCATTTACCCAATTGAGATCACCGTAAATAGCCTTGTTGTAATGAGCAATCTGCCAGTCGGCCACCCGCCGCATCGACTGCTTCACTTCTGTTTTAACAAATGTCTGCGCAACTGTAGTACACAAATAGCCCATGCATAGGGCAAGGGTTAAAAGTAATTTCTTCATAATACTATAATTTTGTTTAAGACAAAGATACCAGGCTTTATGGACTTAATAGAGTCATATTTTCCGTTTAAGCTGCTCTTATCTTCCATAAAGAAAGAAAAAAGCAGCTTTTTGAACAACTCTACTAACTAACCCAATTACTGAACACCCGATCTACGAGTATTCAATCTCTTATCTACTAACAAGCCGTCAATGATCTTCAACCCGAATTTCACTTGACGTTTTGCCTTAAACTTCAAAAGAAATAAGTCAACGGTTCCTTCAAGCGTCTTCTTATTTCCTACATTGACAAAGGTAGGATACAAGGCTTTTGAACCATTGGAATGGAGACGGTCGTAAGTCAGATTCTCCATTGCATTCATGTGTTGCAACTCCACGCCGACAAACTCATAATCCTGTTGATTGTAAGGTAAAGCAAAACTGAATGCGTTGACTGCACGCAGATCAACACCTTTTACCTGAATTTCAATAATCTCATCTTTGTCATATACTTGTTTCGAGGTGCTTATCTCAATCGTACCGTCCACCTTTTCCGTACCACGGTTATCAACACCGCCTTCAAGCTGCGTGGCGACCACCGAAATATCATAAGCGTCAATCAGACCGTTCTTATTGATATCACCATTGCTGATGTATCCTTCAAAATCGGAATCGCCCTTTCTCAGTCCTGTATAGTTGGTATAAGATGTCAGGTCATTGCCGTCAATCTTACCGTCGACGTTAATGTCTCCTTGAAGATAGCTTTCCGTTCCGGGCACCTTGAATACATAGATTTCCTTACCGGAGCCGTAGTTGCCGACTGCTTCCGTAACGGATAGTTTGATATAGCGGGCAGTAGGATGTTGGGTGAAATTGAATACCTTCACCTCATCGTCACGCTGCCATTCAAATGTTCCGGCTTCCGTCCACTGTTCTTTGTTCATACTATAAGAAACGGTTCCTTTCAGCAATGTTCCGTTACCGGCGTTTGTACGTGGCAGGTAGTGGAATTTATCCAGTTGGTTGACAGTCACCAGGTCCATAACCAGTTCGAACGGAACGGCTTTTTCCCCGTATTTCGAGTGCCAGATATCTCCGGACTCTACAAAGTCGAACAGACGTTTCACGCCTACTCTTCCTTGCGAAGCGGCCGTACATTCGCCCCTGATACCACGGATAGCAAATTCAAGCGGATCGGACTTGGTCGCAGCACCGAACTCTGTCCAGGCGGAAGCTCCGTCTTTATTGACAGCACGTATTTTAAATGAGTAGGGCGTTTCGGGAGTCAGGTCTCCAAACAGTAGTTCCGTATCCTTTATCGTAGTATATAGCATATTCATAAAGTCAATCTCATAGAAATCGGCATTGGCCACTTTATCCCATGTCGGTTTCAAGGTATAGGCTTCCGTATTGTCGGCAGTAACCCGGGCAACAGGAGCTGCCAGAGTTCCGGAAGTGATCTGATAGCGGTCTTCGGGAACAAAACGGAATCCCTCAATGCGCAATGTCGTAGTATTGGCCGTAATATCGGTGGCACCCAATTTCACCAAAAGTTGCGGGTTCTTGGTGATAACGGTCTTTTCAAACTCGCTTCCCTTAGTCGCAAACCGATTCAGATCGGGAGCCTCATCGTAGAAGAAGACGTTTTCACCCTTTGCAAATTCATCTTTCGAAGCAGCCTTTGTCAGTTTCACTTTTTTCTTTCCCACTTGTGCCGTCACTTTTTTCGGCAGAGAAGTGACATTGATTCTGAACTCTGTAACCTTTTCTTTCACAAAGCCCGTAAAATCACCCTTTGCCGGATGAATGGTCACAGTAACGTCATTCTTGCTGCCAACCTCGGACTCAATATTGGTTGTTACTCCTTTACCCCGTTTGTATTCTTCGGATACACCGTCGTCGTCATATTCGGTAAAAGAACTCTTGCCGTACGGGTAAAGCTCATAGATACGGATTCCTTTATCAATCTCATTTACATTATTATTAGGATTCGTCAGCGGAATAATCGCTCCGTTCTTCACGAATACGGGAAGCTTCCAGAGAGGAGCTGCAAAATTGTTGAGTATGCGGTTCCCGTCGTATTTTTCGCCCGTAAAATAATCAATCCATACGCCTTCGGGCAAGTAAATGCCGTTACGGATATCATTTCCCTGCTCGTCAGCTTTGGTTGCCTGATAGATAGGAGCAACCAGAAAATAAGGCCCGTATAGATACTGGTACTGTGTAGCCGTGCCTTGAGTATAGGCATTCGGGTATTCCAGAAACATCGCTCTTATCATCGGCATACCGTCTACGGCTTCCTTAGCGATACTGTAAGCATAAGGCATCAGTTCCGATTTCAGTTTCAGATACCAGCGGTTAATGGAGGTTGCCGGTTCTCCCAAGGCGTGCGGGTATTTCTCATTCGCTCCCCAACCGTCCATGTTCAGTTCCATTGGAGTAAACGTTTTCCATTGGAAATCACGGGTATTCACCTGCACATTCCTACCACCGAAAATACCGTCCATGTCAGAAGTGATATTCGGCTGACCGGACAGTCCCGAGCCGATATAGGTCGGGATGTGGAAACGGATATATTCCCATACGCCTCCCGTCTGGTCACCCGACCAGATGCCCGCATAGCGCTGTGTGCCCGCCCAGCCGTCAAGGGAGATGATAAACGGTCTGGCGTCACTTCCGTAGTAAGGCATTATATGTCCGACGTCGGCTACTCCGTTCAATCCGAAAGAATAGCCGGCACCGACCCAGGCTACATCCGTTTTCAACACGCGTACTCCGGCATCCCTTACTTCTTTCACAATATCTCTCTGCAGCAAAGCGCTCACTCCTTCCTTAGGGTGCAGGTCAGACTGTGTCCACAGGCCGATTTCCACTCCGTTCTGACGGGCATAGTCACCCAGACTTTTCAGATTTTGTATATTACCGTCCAATGTTTCCGTCTGTCCGTAGCCGGCTCCATAGCCGTCGTTCGGAAGCAGCCAGCCCAACGGCATGTCATGGTTCTTATAACGGTCGATTACCGCACGTGCAGAGAACTGATAATTGTTCTTCTCGCCGTTCAACGATTCTTTGATTCCACCGTTGTCCTTCTGGCTCTCTTTATATCGTTTTCCGTCTTCAAACAGAATGCCTTTCTCGTTTTCTGTCCAATAGTCACGGTTATAAGCGTTCAGATGTCCCTGATAGAAACCGAATTTAGGTAACAATACGGGATTTCCTGTCAGTTGGTAGAAGTCATTCAACAGAGCTACCGCACCGTCATTAATCATGTAGAACACATCCAGATAGTCTGATTCGTGAGACAATTTCACCTTTCCCTCTTCGGATGCTCCGAAGTCGTACTTCCCTTTTTTGAAGGTATACCACATCATACCGTAGCCGTTGGTGGACCAGTAATAAGGGGTAGGAGAGGCGACTCCCCCGTCTGTCCAACTGTTCTGGTTCTCGATAGAAATCACCTTACCCTTATGGGAGAACCGACCGTTCTGAACACCGCCACCGTAGAAGTATTCCTGCGGATTCTCTTTCAATGTCAGGGTTACTTTCCCTTTCTCAAAAAGAGGCGCTTCCAGTTCTTCCACTACAACAGTGTTGGTTGCCAGATTAGTTACCTTAAGCAAGGATGTCTTTTTATCCAGCCGGACTTTTATCTTTCCGGTAGTGAGGAAAACAAAATCTGTATTCTCTTCCAAATCCAGCTTTGAAACCGCCTTTCTGGGATTGTCGACTAATATCTGCGCCGCCGGCTTTGCTTGAGGATCCCGGATCACGCTTCCTGAGTTGTCCTGAAATACACGAAAGATATTTTCTCCGTAGAAGTCCAGTGTCATACGCTGGCTATTGGGGAATAGTATTTCAACGGTGGTGGGGTTTATCTTTTTGGCACCGACAATGGGAGACAACACTTCTGTCTCTATCGCATTATTATATAACCTAGCCTGTATTAATGAAGGAGGTAACATCACAGATAGCCCCAATACAAACAAAAGTGATTTCTTCCATCTACTTGTTGTAGTTAGATTTCTCATATATTTTACAAATTAATGAATAATGTGAATCAGTTGCTAAAAATCAGCTGCTATATGCAACTAACAACAGTCACAAACCTAATAATTAAATTTTCTTTCTATTATACTCTTATTTTATTAATCAAATATAGCTTTCTCAGATAGACGTACCACCTGCCTACAATTATTCTTCAATTCAAATACGACTACCCGGTTAATACCTTTAGCTAGTATAGCAGCTGGTACCGGAATAGTCCGCTGAGAAATATTCTCCCAAAAAGAACCTATATACTGCCCGTTTATCCAGACTTCTCCCATTCCCCAGCCCGAAGTATCTAAAAAGATGTCTGTCGGAGTTTCTATCTCAAAAGTACCGCGATAGAAGCAAGGAGACTGTTTTGTTTGACAAGGGGTAAACTGGAGTTCTTCCACGTCACAGTCACGTATCAGGAGAGGTGTCATTTTCCAGTTCTCTATTTCAACATCTTCTAAAGTGATACTCCCGAAAAGTCCCTTGGAATTGTCCAATATCTCAGGTCCATAAGTAATACGCCCTATATTCTCTGCATAAAGTTGCAGATGATGTGTACCCGTAGAAACAGTCAGCTTAATATTCTTCTGATTATCAGTGATCCAGCCTTGTAATCTTCCATCAACATAGACTGAGGCATAGTCCCGAATATTCTCTACCGCCAATATTGGATCCACATCCTCCACAGTAATCTCCGCCTCATATAAAGCATAGCCGAACTCAATGCCCAATTCATTCATCGGCAGCAATCCCTCTGATTCCTGAACATCACCATACACTTGCTCTAAAGCCGCGACTTCCTGCATCGGAATCTCCTGTGCAGATAAAGTCAGTAAGGACAGGCAAAATAAACAACATATAAATAATTCTCTTCGCATAACTATTTTATTAAAAAGGATTGAATAAACTCTTCTTTTACAGTTGCTCGGGGAGCAAATTGGCCACTCTTCACATATTGATCAATACTCTTCAGCAATTGTTGAGTAGCAGGACGTTTATCCAGATCTTTCCGAGTATCAACAGCCAATACCAACAGTTTACCATTGTTTACCCTAGCCTCAAAGCCAATCCCTAGTTTCTGATTGGTTTCATAGCTATCTATTACCTGGATAAACGGACGAAGTTCTTGCGGAGTATCCGTCATATCAATCACTTTTGCATTCGTCAGAATATCCCACCACTGCCAATCAAGATGCTTTTCAGTGATGAAGTCTGCAAACATGGGCTGATCGGCATGAATAAGACAACCCAGTGTCGTTGGTGCCCATTTGAACATAATCGGATTCCAAAAATGATTGTGAAATACAGACTTACGCCCTTTCACTTTGTTCGGCTTCGGACAAAGAACAACTTTTTTCCCTTCTTGGAGATATTGTTTCGCTTTCGCATCATAGGTTGTTGTATATAATACATCAGGCGTTGTCTGCATCAAATCTTTATGATGGGGATAGACCCATATATCCCAACTATTATGAACTTTGTCACCAACGGACAGATGTATGGTTAATTTCTGCGGAGCAGTCACCGAATTCAACATATACTGAAACGTTCCAAGTGGAAAGACACCATAGTTTCCTATTCTTTGTGTCTTCAGTCTACCGGATTTCAGAACTCTGCCGGAAGCATCGGTAATCCACCACTTAGCTTTTACACTTTTCAAGATAGAGGGACTATAATTATACACTTCTGCCTTCCCTTCAAAAGTTTCATCACAATAATAGGCTCGTTTAGGAAAACGTAGTAAAGCAACAGTGGGTGCACAAAACTCACGGAATTTTTCAGGAGTAATCAAACCTTTAGACTCCCAAAACGGGTCGAGAATACCAACCGGAGCATATCCCTGTCCTGTAAAATCATTCAAGGCCAGAAGTTGAAAACCGGATTTAAGAGAAGTACGAAGTTCAGCTTCAATAACATCTTTATATTCCAGTACAGTCTGAGCCCCTGATACACGGAAGAAATCATCTGCTTGATCCAACATACCGTTTGCCGCCAATGATTCACGGAAAACTTCAAAGTTTCGAGCTTGAACCGGACCGGTAAAATTTGGAATCTCCTTGAAGTTAGGATATATGCAACGCTGTCCCGACTCATGAGAGATCACAGGTACATCAATGCCCAATTCTTTATTTTTATCCCAATCAGTATATGGCCGTCCTTCGTATATAGCCATATGTCCTTTAGGCGTTTGATGAGTGATGTAAAATTGGTCAGACTTCACACGTGTACGGGCTGTCGAACCACTAAATAGCCTGCGTTTGTCACTGACCCTCCCATAATGGGTTAGTTCTTCTATAAAATCAAAATTACCGGTTATCTCATTACCATTACAGTAAAGAACAAAAGAGGGGTGATTACCATATTCTTTCAAGATAGCTTTTTGTTCACGACGGAAAAAGTCATAACGTTTCTCATCCGGTTCGGCATCCTTTCCCCACATCGGCATTTCCACTTCCAGATAAATTCCTAGTTTATCCGCTGTCCGAAATGCCGCAGCAGGTGGACACCAGGAATGGAAACGCATATGGTTCATCCCATAATCTTTCAGAATCGTTAATATACGTTCCCACGAAGCATCATCCACTGGAGCATAACCTGTTTTAGGAAATACTGCATTTTCTACTGTTCCACGCAAATGTACCCGATGACCATTAATCAGAATATTGTCTCTATCTGCCTTTATTTCACGCATTCCGAAGGTAGCGGACTGTGTATGTTGATAGTTTGTACTACCCGTAGTCGTTGCCAGATCACATTGCAACGTATAGAGATTAGGAGTAAACTCATCCCACAACCGAATATCTTTACCTAACGTTATGATATCTTCTACGTAAAATACTGAATCATTCCCAGAAACCATTGTCTCTCTAATCTGCTTATATTGTTCGCCGGAAATTGTAAAAAATGCCTTCCCTGTAACGAGTTTATGAGTGTGATTCAATATCTTCATCCTGACTTTGACTGAATGCTCCGATACATTCGGATACAGTTGCATATCCTCAATATATACAGGATCAAGAGCTACCAGTTTCATTTCCCCCAAAATCCCATTCCAGTTTATTTGAGTATATTCCGAATGAGCATGATCCCATTTATGGGTATTGTATTGATAACGATTATCAACGCATACAGTAATAAGATGCGTCTTACCCGGTTTCACGAAATCTGTCAGTTCGTGATTGTGGGGAACACTGATATAGTCTATTTTACTGACTTCCTTTGTGTCTACATAAATAGAACTCAACCAGTGTACGCGTTCGAAAGATATAAAAATACGTTTGCCTTTCCACTCTTTTGGAATAGTTATTTCACGTTGATACCAAGCCGGCCCCATATACTCATACACACGAGTCAAACGGTCAATGTGACGATAAGGAGATTTATAACCAATTTTATAGTCATCCGTAATCCCTGGTAGAAGTATGCTCTCCTGCAAGCGATGCATATAACGAATATCCAAAGAACCGCGTCGAAAATCCATCAGGTCAGTTTGAAATCCCCATTGACCAGACAGATCTATTTCTTGCGTCTGTGCCTTCAATAAAGATAACTGGGTTATCAATACAAATACAATAAGAATGGATTTAATAAACTTTTTTCTCATACAGTCTTGTATTAAAACATCATATATCAACAATTTATTTTCTACATAGAATAATTAATGATATTATTACTTTACTCTTATAAAGAAATAAAAAGAGAGCACTTCAAAAAGTATGAAGCCTGTTAAGCAACTACTTTAGAAAGTGCCCTCTGTGTATAAGGACCTATTTCAAACTGTCGGATTAGAGTTTAAGGCCAAGTCCAAATTCAGCTACTTGCGCAGATGAACCTCCTGAACTATATGACCTATATTGTACTTTAACATACCGATAGGTTGATTCTGGTATATCAAAATATTGAGTATCATATAAGTCTTCGATAATATTAATAACTTCATCATTTATTTTTGTAAAAGTTTCATTATCATTACTACCATAAATATCTACAGACAACACCTGTAAGTAACCATTATTCTGTTTCCTATGTTGCCAATAAAAATAATTGAAAGTTTGTGGCTGCTGCATATCAACAGTAAAATTTGGGTCTGTCGTACCCACATAAGCACCCATGGATTTTCCAGGTTTAATCATTGACAAATAAGTACTTTGTTTACCATCCAATATATCTTCCGGTTTTCCTGTATTTCCATCCGTTACATAGTTTTGTCCATTACTATATTTTGCAAAAGTAGTTACTGTCCAAGAAGTACGATCCAGCCTAATATCACCAATAATATTCAATGTTATAACATCCGTCACTCCACTTTCATCAACTGCAGCAACATTAATTTTTGCTTCACCTGCAGCAACTCCTTTAACCACACCTGACTCTGAAAGTTCAACGAATGCTTCACTACCTTCTGCAAGAGTAAAGGCCAGGTTTTGATAACTTGCATTAGTTGGTAATACTTTTACTACCGTATTCAGATCCAACGTCTCATTTATATTAATAGATTCTGGCATAGCACTTTTATCAATACTTTCAACCAGTACCGTCGGAGCCTTCCCTTGTTCTACAACAAGTTCCACTTGATGACTTTCATCATAAATCAAAGACATCTTAGCTGTACGCCCATTTATATTCTCCGACAAATCTACATCTATCATTATCTTACTATCCTTGATATAGCCCAAGCACCAACTTTCATGATTTATAATATATACCACACTCGCATCAAGCCCTTTGGCCAACGTATAGTCACATGTCAAACTTCCTCCTTCATAACCAATAGTCATTGGATCTGTTGACACAGTTATCCAGTTATCTGGAACGACAACTGTTTCTTCGTCATCACAGGCAGCAACAAAAAATCCTGCAAACAACAATAGTATCACTGATAATATATTATTTATATTCTTCATATTCTTAAATTTTAATTATTATAGATCATTTATTATTCAATCATTTATAATCATCCAAATTGATTTCCGTTATCTGATGAACGTTCGGATGTGGCATTTCATAACCTTTTCCGTTAATTTCCTCCTTCAACAGTTCAATCTGTTCTTCTGTGATTTCGAATGCTTTATTTCCATAATCATTCAGTGTAGTTTTAACCGGATATAAGAATCCCCACTTCTCAAAGAAATCGAGCATATTCAATCCTGAAATGTCACATACCTGACGTACAAAATCCAGCTGGTTCATACCTTGATTCTCACCCTTGTCACTCGGACTTTCATGAGTACGAAAATATTCATATAATTTATGATAAAAATCAGTTTTTCCTAATACATCTATCATGTACAGTTTGAGCTGCCAAAATGGTACAAGTTGAGTTTCACGAGTAATATTTGCAATACCAGGAAGACAATGAGGACGTTTACCATCCACTATCAATGATGTAGCGCCTTGATAAATATTATTATACGTTCCCAATGTCTGATCGTTCTCATCTTTCAACGTACATCCGTCAACCAACAACTTGCAAGGACGACCGAATGATGTCTGTATAAAAAGCGACATAATGTTATTGGTAACTTCAGTCAAACCGGCCCATTTCAACCCCGGACGTGTCTGATTGCAATGACCTACTTCATGCGCAGGTCCCCAACAACGAGTAGGAAAATTTTCTGGTTTACAGAACGGTTCCGCATAGTAATCACTAGCATTATAAACTGTACGATAATCTGATGCGTTCGGGCTCTTTGCCTTGTAGTCAATAGAAAAATGCATCCGGTTATTGAACATCTTACCATATTTAACAAGTCCCATAAACTCTTCCTCCAAATATACCAGACGATCCAAATTTTCAATAGTCTTCGTTATCTCTGTATTGTACTTTTTGAAGTCAGATATTCTCCACGTCAAATGTGAGTATTCTCCCAAGATATCTATTTCCTGATACTTTGCATTGTCGCGAATCTGAGCCCAATCACTTTCCTTGTTTTTCTGAATATCAAAATAACCGTTTACTTTTCCATTCGCAAAATGCACTTTTACCGTCTTTGCCTCAATATTCCTTTTCTGATCATTATCAGCATCTTCATGCCGGAGAGGAATGTCATCATTTACATGATTCAAAATATAAATTAAACCGCCGACCTCTACTGTTATCTCATTATATCCTTCCGACAACTCGTAGGTTTTCGAATTGTTGTAACCACCGTTCAGATCTTGAATAAGCATCGAAATTCTACCACCCTCATAAATATCATCGACAAATATAGCCAAGGTCTCACCCGCTTTTGCATAAATTCCAGTCGGATTATCTCTCAGGCTGTATTTAGATGTCTTATTAGCCGTAGCCATTACTGCTGGATTCTGGTAAGGACGGTAATCCGCCAATCGATAAGCAGACTCATAGTTTCCACTTAGCAAAGCAAGTCCCAATTCTTTCAAATATTCATTAGGGATTTGCTTAATCTGCTTTTCTGTCACGCCAGCTTTAAGCTGTAAACCCATATTATCAGCAAAAATTGTAGCTGGATCAAATTTATTACTACTAGCTTCATAAAATTCCATCTCAGCACAGCTTACTCTATCCTCATAGGCTTTATTTATGATAAAACGAACAAATTTGGCATCCTCCACAGGCTTAGACAATTTTATAGTAAATGGCGTATGCACCCCATTACCTCTTGCATAATCACCTATTTTCACAAAATCATCCGGTTTATCGGCTGTCGAAACTTCCACTGTAAATTGATCGAATGAACCCCATTTGTTTCCAGAGTCAGTACGTGGAGTATAAACGATACTATTCAGTGTATGCCCCTTCTCCAGTTCATACCTGATAGAAAATGGATATGAGACCTGCCCAAACGCGGAATTAAAATATGTTTTCTTATTTCCATCATAGGACATCTTTAAGGTCAACGGATTCTGGTCTGTATCTTTACCTTGCGTTTCCTCAGAAGTGGCCTCGCCGCCAATTACTTTTATTAATTTGTCAGCAGAACTGGGAGCTGCTTCTTGAGAAATTGTGATATTACATTTATGATTGTCATCATACATCAATGTCAATACAGAACTTCTGACTCTCTCTGCAAAAGAATGTTCGCATACAATCGTCATTTTACCATTTTCAACAAGGGCGGTCAACCAATCTTCTCCCTTATTACTTAAAGTTGATGCTATCTGGTTTATGTCCAATCCTTGCCCCAATACGAACTCACGTTTTTCTGTCCCTCCCTCATAAGGAAAGCTCACGGACTCTGTAGAAATTGTAATCCAATCATCAGGAATAGCCGAACTTGCACTGTCACTACATGAATAGCCTAAACAAGGATAAAGCAAAGATAATAAGATTACCCTCAACTTACACCAATGGCCTTTTATGATAGGTATTTTTGTATTTTTCATGACCTCATTTCGATATTTTACGTTAACTTATTTTATGCAAGAGTTTATATTTAAGGTAGTCCAGTATGAATAACATGTAAAGCAAAGGCAAAGTCGGAACAAAAGAGCCCGGTCTCTGCCTTTGTTTATCAAACTGTCATACGATTAATTCCATAACGGATTTTGAACCGTCAATTTACTCTTCTGCATTTCATTGTAAGGTACAGGATAAAGCAACATAGCTTTTGACCATGGATATCTATCTACCACAATACGGTTGTAGTATGAATCTTCACCAATTTTATCATAAAATTCAATTGCAGTGTTTTTAGCACTATTGTACTTTTTTACTGCTTCTTTACTGATGTCCATACCATAACGTATCAACAGTTTATTCTCATTATCTTTAATCCATTCACCAGTAGCCTCATCCTGTGACCATCCTGCACGCATCCATCTATGCATATCAAAATAATAGTTCCCTTCTCCCAACATTTCAATAATACGTTCACGATAGATAGCTTCACGCTGCAAATCCTGATTTCCTATTATGTTCTTTCCATAAGGTGCAGGTTTCGTAGCCAGTTCCTTATATCCGGGAATACCAGCACGTTCACGTACCAAATCCAGATACTTAATTACATTTTCATCGTTCGGATTTATCTCATTACATACTTCTGCATAGTACAAGTAGAAGTCTGCTAAACGGAAATAGATCCAAGGACGTCCCCAATCCGTTGGATACGATCCTTCTTTCAGCAACGTACGGTTATTAAACTTATAAAGTAAATAGCCTGCGCGTGCATGCATAGTGTTATCTCTATAGCCTGCACCACCTTTACTAAAATGAGCTCCCCAATCTGGGTAACTGCTTCTTTGTATATGCCAGCTCTTTCCTTCGTATGTAACATCAGCATAAAAACGGGGCTCGCGATTAACATACATATTGAAGATGTGCTTGTCTACATGTTGCTTATTATTACAAACATTTACCCAGTTCGTAAATCCGTTTTCATTATAATCAGGATCTTCACTAATATCCAATCCACTATTCGTAAAGAACAAATCGACAATATTCTGATAAAAACCTACATTACCCATAGCACTAGGAATATCTCCAGGGATTGTACGAGCTTCCATTTTAGCAGTGACGCCATCATTATAATCGTTATTTCCGTTAGCCCAAAGAATCTCATCGTTATAATATTGGAACAATTCATATATTGATGTATGAGGATCTCTCTCTTTGGAATAATAAAGATCCATACCATGTGCTTCGGCAAATCTCAACAAAGCTTCAAGATGTGTCTTGGCAATTTGCCATTTGTTATCATCACGATCGGGGAAAAGACGCTTTCCATCATGATTTGTCAAACTCAACGCTTCTTTATAGCCTCCATTAAACAGAGGAGAAGCTGCATATACCCACAAACGTGCACGTAATGCTAAAGCAGCCGCTTTTGTAGGACGCAGGATTTCACGAAGATTGTACATACTGTTGTCATGGCTGGTATCATCCCCTGTCCCTGTTTTTATCGTTTCAGGCAGATCATCCCTATATTCACCGTTTATAACAGATTCTAATAACTGATCAATGTGTCCTACCATTTCATCAACAGATGCACGTGCATAATCAAGGCTCTCATCTGATGGATCAGCTGTCTCGGGAATAATAGGTGTAGGACCATAGAATTCAAATAACAAGAAATAGTTATAAGCAAGCAGATAAGTAACATCCGCCTTATAACGGCGCATCTCTTCTACTGAAATATAACCGTCAGCATTGATCGGATCACCTATGCTTTCAGGTGCCATATCCAAAAAGATCATTGCCTGACGAATTTGTTTATAACAATTCCACCAACGGTTGTGAGTGGTACTACTAGGAGTAAAAGTATTCTGTCCGAATTTCAACACCTTAGGATGAGCACAAACGATTTCTCCTGAATAGATAGCTTGCGCATTAACGGTTCCATTTGAATTTTGCACATCCAAACCTGCTTCCGAATAGTTCGGACAGGTTTGATAGATTTCTCCATACCATTGTTTGATATATTTAGCTTTGGAAAACACTTCTTCCTTGTCCAAATTTTGAGCAAGTTCTTTAGAAACATCCAAATAATCTGAGCAAGAGGTCAACATACCTGCCATTAATACGACGGTTGCTGTACATACTGTTTTTATAATATTCATAATTGATTATTCTTATAATTGATTATTGGTTAAAAAGTCACATCAAGACCAAAAGTCCAAGTCGCGTTAATCGGATATCTTGCACCACTGTTTCCAATTTCCGGATCCCACATTTTAACATGATCCCACACAGCAAGATTACTTCCCTGCACATAAATGCGAAGATTCTGCATCTTCCATCTCTGCACCAATTTTTTATCAAACTGATAACCAAGTTCCACATTCTTCAGACGGAGAAAACTTCCATTTCTGTACCACCATGTACTATTCAGCGTATTATTGCTATATTCATTGGTATGTAAACGAGGGTATAAAACATTCATATTATTAGGATCACTTGCACTCCAATGATCGGCAGCTTGTACACGTGCAGAAGATTGATCTTTTCCATTAGCAAATGGGACAAAATAACTAGTGTTTGCTTTCAAGTTAACGGATGTTCTACCTACTCCCTGGAAAAATACACCGGCATAAATACCTTTATATTGTACATTAAGTCCGAAACCATAAACAAGTTGCGGATTATTTGGATAAATGCCACTATAATAAGTCTGGTCATTATCGTCAATAACACCATCACCATTCAAGTCTTTATATTTAATATCACCAGGCTTCACATCAGCAGCATAAGTAGCAATTCCATCTTTTAATTTGTAATTATAACTACCATCTGATTTTTCAGTAATAATAAAATCCTGATTGGTAAATAATCCTTCCGCTACATATATTTTATTTGTCCCGATAGAAGTACCAGTTTGAGCAAGCCATGGATAAGCCTGTGGAATCTCATCCTTTTCTATAATCTTGTTAACAGCATATGTTACATTACCTCTAGCTGAAAGCACCCAGTCTTTTCCGATATTATGTTTAACTGTAATACTAGCATCAAAACCTTCATTAGTCGTTACACCAAAATTCTGCCATGGATTTTGACGGAAACCAGTAGCCGTAGGAATAGTTACACGCTGAATCAAAATGTCTTCCCGTCGATTATGAAAATAATCAGCAGTAATATCAACACGACCACGGAATAATCCCATATCAATACCGAAATTGCTTTTCTTCTCTATTTCCCAACTAATATATGGAGCAGCAAATGTGTTTTCATAAATTCTTCCCATATCATTAGTAGGGCCACCATTAGTTCCGGGATTCAAGCCTACATTTTGACTACCGCTATCAGTCAATAACTCTCTATATACAAAACGGTTACCTCCTGTATTGTCATTTCCTGTAAGACCATAAGAAGCCCTCAAACGTAATTTACTAAGAATATTCAAGATATTCTCCTTTTGCATAAATCTCTCGGCATGTACATTCCAAGCAGCTCCTACTGCAGGAAAAACACCCCAACGGTTACCTGGAGCGAAATTTTCGCTACCTGTTGCACCAAAACTAGCTTCTAATACATAACGATTATCATAAGCATAAGTACCCCGCATTACAATATTCTGTTTACGATAAGGCAACAGTTTCAAACCACCAACGTCTTCTGCTCCGTTAGATTTTCTGGAACCTTGATATTGAGTTTCTTTTTGATTATATACAAAAGTTCCTGTAACAGCATGCTTTTTAGCAAAAGTACGTTCGTAATTCAATTGTGCTTCAATATATATTTTTTTAGTACCACTACTTGTACTGACAGAAGCTTCTCCAAGCGGGCTACCTTCGTCAAATAGTTTTTTGATAAGCAAACCGTTTTCATCTCTACCTGTGACGGTATATTTATCCGGACTCGTCGAACGTTTTAAAGTAGAACTGAAATCTGCATCAAAACTTATACTACCTTGAACAGACAGTCCTTTCGTTATGAAGTCGAGTTTTTGTCTCAAAGTTGCCTTAGTTTGCATTGCTACAGACCATTTCTTAGAATAACCGGAATAATTAAGTAAATTATAAGGATTATAACGTCCGTCTGCATCTGTATCACAAACTGCAGCAGTCCCGTCCGACCATGTAAAAGGTACCAAATGAGTCGGGAAAAGTATGATATGTTTAAAAATCTGGTCAGAAGAATTTCCGGGGTTATTTTGAGTTCTGTATTGTCCACTCATATCAACGGAAAGTTTGGTCGTCGGAGTAATATCCATATCTACATTGGAGCGCAAATTATAACGTTCCAATCCGATATTGGCATTGTAGTCATCCAATGGATTCGATTTAAACATACCATTTTCCTTATAATAAGCTCCTGATACAAAGAACTTAGTTTTTTCCGAACCTCCTCGCAGATTTACTGTATAACGTTGATTCTGCGTGTTATTAGATAATAAGTCGGTCCAAATAGAATTCGGGTATAAATCCGGATCAACTCCATCCCGATACCTTGCCAACGCTTCTGCACTGTATGGAGCGCTATTTTGCACATAATTATCCCAATTAGGATTACCCGCATCATTCCAAGACGCTTCATTCCACATTGATAAATAATCCCAAGAGTTCATCAACTCCGGCATACGGGTAGGAGTAGCAATACTATATTGTGCGTTGAAGCTGATAATAGTTTTTTGTGCACGCCCACGTTTTGTTGTAATCAAAACTACACCATTAGCACCTTCAGAACCATATACAGCAGTAGCAGCAGCATCTTTCAAGACAGTAAATGTCTCAATTTCATCTGTGTCAAGATCATTCATGCTACGAGGAACACCATCCACCAACACCAATGGACTCGTACCACCTGCGTATGAACTTTGACCACGAATCCAAAAATCGGCATCATCATTTCCCGGTTCTCCAGAACGTTGAATAGCAATCACACCAGCAACCTGACCAGCAATCGTATTTGATAAACTACGCGTTGGTATAGCAATCTCTGCAGGTTTCATTGTATTCACAGAAGATACTACACTTTCTTTCTTTTGTGAACCGTAACCAATAACAACAACGTCATCCAGATTTACATTCGATTCCGCCATAGCAATGTTGATAACACTTTTATCCTTCACTTTCTGTTCAACACTATTATAACCAATATAGCGGAATTCCAAAACTTCACCTTCTCTTGCTTTAATAGTGTATTTACCATCCATATCCGTTAATACACCGTTAATAGTGCCTTTCACTATTACTGTGGCACCAATAATAGGCTCCCCTGCTCCATCGGAAACGGTACCAGTGACAGTTTTGATCGCTCCTTTCTTAGAACTCAACGTTTCTTTAGAAGAAAGCGACAATACTATTTGTTTATTCTGAAATTTGAACGTAATATTAGTCGGTTCAAACATTTTACGAAGCGCCAGACGCACTTCTTCATTCTTGCAGTTCAGACTTACCAATTGTTCTGCATTTATTTCAGTCGCATCATAAGAGAACAAATACCCCGAAGCCTTCTCTACTCTTGCCATAGCTTCTTTTAAAGGTATTTTACTAAACGAAATGCTAATCTTCTCTGTACCGCTCTGAGCGAATATTCCTATAGAAAAGAGGCATACGATAATTAATAAATAAAATTTCTTGTATTCCATAAGTAATTTAGATGTTTTTTATTCCATAACATTTTTAATTCTAAGTGTTTTTCGAATTGATGTAAGATCATAGTTTCACATAGGCTTTCATATTTAAAGATTCAACAATATTGTTTTATATATTCTAAACAAACAATTACCAACCAGCATGTTCGTTCTTATTCTCACGCGAGTCAGCATTGCGTTTCTTTTCTCCTGTATAATTCCATTCAATTTCGTCCGTGTATTCTTTTCCGTTATGTGTTGCAACGGTTCTTATTACATTTTTACCTTGTTCCAGTGTTACATTATCAAAAACATAATGTACATCAGTATATCCCTTGCGAATACCAGTCAATTCTTTACCATTAAGATATACTATAGGAGTACCAATATTAGAATAAACTGTCACAGAGGTCTGTTTCCGCTCACGATCCGCATTTCGGCGCTGCGTCAAATACAATACAGGCTCCTTGCTCCAGTTAGCTTTATACCAATAATAAGAATCCTTCTTGATTTTCCGGTCAAAAGTCATCAAGCCTTTCAAGTTACGAGCAGGTACACCACCCCGACTCCACATCGGCACAGCAAAATCAAACATATTCCATAGATAAGAAGCAATGATATAAGGATGTTTCGAAATAACACTCCATTGATATTCATGCGTTTTAGTCTGGAATGTTTCCGGATAAAAAGGTTTTCCCCAATTCAATGCATCACCGAGATATTCAGTCTGATGTTCCAAATTGGCATCCGCACCATATTCTGTCAACATCAGCTTTTGCCACGGGTACTTTTCTTCCAATCCTTTCACCCATGGTTCAATATCTTGTAGCTTCTTCTCATACCATCCGAAATAGCGGTTCATCCCCTGAATATCTGTATTCTGATTCACTGCATGTTCAGCATGTCCGAAACCATTGACAGCTACAGTATAACGATCCGGGTCCTCTGTCTTGGCAAGATTATGAAGTGCTTGCGTCAGCCCGGCTGTATATTCGTGAGGTTGATATACCTCATTATGCAACCCCCAAACATAGATAGAAGGGTGATTAAAACTCTGACGAATCAACTCACGAAGCTGAGACTGCGCGTTTTCCGCTTCGTAGCCTGTCACACGATTCACAAAAGGGATTTCAGCCCAAATGACCAATCCCAAAGAATCACAACGAGAATAGAGATAATCTGATTGTTGATAATGGGCAAAACGGACAGTTGTGGCCCCTACGTCCATTATCTGTGCTAAATCAAAATCATGTTCTTTATTAGTCAAAGCACTTCCTAATCCCCACCAATCCTGATGACGGGTTACACCATACATCGGATATTTCTCATCATTCAAATAAAATCCTTTACCGGCAACAACCTCAAACTTACGAACACCCAAAGGCTGGATAACTTCATCAATGACCCTTCCTTCTGCTACCAAACGTGAAACTACTTTATACAAATAAGGATCTTTACGTCCCTGCCAAAGATGAGGTTTGTTCAATTTAAAAGTTGAAAAATAAGTTTGCGTTCCTTGAGGAGTTAATTCCAAAGGAAGGCGATGTGAAGCAACTCTCTTTCCTTCTTGGGTATAGAGAGTATTTTCAAGTACTAAATTCGCAGGAGTAAGGCTGCCATTGTCTAATTTTACTTTTACAGTAATATCTGCAGAACGTTTCGAAACATTTTTCTGAGTAATATAAACACCTGGAGAAGCACAATCGGTAACTGTTATATTATTTTGCTCAGTAACAATTAGCCATACCGGGCGATAAATACCTCCATACACTCCGAAAAGGCTATGATTCACCGGAATAACATCCGGTCGTGCGGTATTATCAGCTTTTACCATGATCTCATTCTCAGCTCCAAATTTCAAAGCTGTTCCTATCTCAAAAGCAAAAGCACTATAACCTCCTTTATGGGTTCCTACAAGCTTACTGTTAACATATACCTCGGTGTTTGCGCCCACACCTTCAAATCGAAGAAACACACGCTTCCCTTTCAATTCTTCATTAAAGAATTGTTTTTTCTTGTAATAGCCAACTCCTTCATAAAAAGAAGCAGCCTTTACCTGCATATCTTTAGCATTCCATGTGTGAGGCAGATTTACAGTTTCCCATTTCCCCTCCCATTGAGCAACAACTTTTACTGGGTCTTCCGAAAAAGGACCGCGTTTGAATAACCAACCTTCATTAAAAGAGGTCACTTCCCGGGCAGTGAGAGAGAAAAACTGCCCGATCAATACTAACAAAATGAATGTAAATTTGAACTTCATATTACAATCCTCTTTTGATTTATGTTAAAGCATCCCGATAAATACCTTTTGTTCCTTTAGCTGCACGCACCTTAAGCTGAATAACATAAGGTTCACCCGGATTCTTCTTGGGAACAGATACATTATATTCGTTACGAGCTGTTTCAACAACTTTGATATCTTCGTTAGTACCTAATAAAGAAGCTTTTTCAACTGAAATTCCTTTCGGGGTTTTTACTATCAAACGTTCACTATATGGTTGATTGAATACCACCATATACACTTCACCATTTTTACCGCGTGTGTAATATCCCCAATCCTGCTTGTCGAATCCGGCATAATCACAGGCATAAACGGCCTTTCCATAACGACTCATCCATTTGCCGATAGCAGTCGCCAAAGCTTTTTCTTCCGGACGAAAATCTCCATCTGCTTGAGGACCAAAGTTTACAACCATATTTCCTCCCATAGAAACAGCATGTACAATACGATCAAGTACTTCAATCGGAGTTTTGACATAACTCAATGACCAGTCTTTATGATATCCCCATTGGTTTTCGGGTACAGTCATACAAGCCTCCCAATCCCATTGTGTAACCTTAAGGTCTTTTACTGGATCGGGTAAACGACGTTCGTAACCTGATTCATAATCTCCCATCAAACGACCATTACTATCGAAATGACGTTTTCCTTTATCATCGGCACGCAGACGGCTATTAATAGTAACCCCCGGAAGCATCTCCTTCAGCATTTGTTCCACATGAGCTGTCCACCAACCATTCTTCTTAATACTTGCATCCCATGTACCATCAAACCAGAAATCTTTCACTGTAGGATAACGTGTGGCCAGTTCTTTCAATTGATTGTCTGTAAACTCCAGAAAACGGCTGAACGCAATACTATCTTCTTCAGATTTTATACTGTAACGATAATCCGGATGGCTCCAATCCATCACTGAAAAATAGAAATGTACATCAATACCTTCATCGTTGTAGGCTTTTACCATTTCACCCAACAAGTCTTTTTTATAAGGAGTATTCGCTACCGTATATTGAGTATATTTACTCGGCCACAAACAGAAACCTTCATGATGCTTCGTTGTTATCTTTACATACTTAGCTCCCATCTCTTTAGCCATTCTTGCCCACTTCTTTGCATCAAATTTGGTAGGATTCCATTGATCCATCAGTTTCAGCCATTCATCAGCAGGTACTTTTGCCCAACTCTTCAACCATTCAGCAGCCCCACCGTACATTTTTCCGTTCCATTCACCCCCAGGAATGGCATACAATCCCCAATGAATAAAGGCTCCCAAACGATTATCCCGGAATTTTTGCATTGCAGGATCCTGTCGCTTCCCCTCATTCGTTGCTCCATATTTTAAAGAGATTTCTTCTTTAATTCCCTGAGCGGAGGTTATCGAACCAATAGTAACTAATAGTAAGAATAATGTTATTAATTTGCTTTTCATGTGATAAGTTATATTATAATGAGTATAATTAGAAGTCTTTGATTGCTTGAAATCTTCTCATATTTCATCGGTCATAGCCGCCACATCTATTACCGGGTTCTTTATAATCAGCCATATTAATTTCTTTTCTTAATGCATTGGTCTGATTTTCAGTAATTATAAAAATTTTATTTCCATATTTTTTTGTGCCCTTCATACTTGTTTAATTAACTTTTTGATTTTATGTACTAAAACTAAATTAAAGCGATGTAAAAGTAGAGGAGAAACACAATACCTATAAATACAAATATTGCAAAAAACAGACGTATGAATCCACATGGAAAAAATGAACACCTAAAATGGAAGATTTGGTCATATTTTAGCCTTTTTCTCCAATTTAATAAGACCTCTTATGTACAATATTAGTGGATGTCATGTATAATTTGATAGTAGATGAAAAACACATTATTCTTTCTTTCGACTTCTTACAGTTTGCGGAGCGACCCCAAAAAATGCTTTGAAAGATTTACTGAAATAACGTGGAGAAGAAAACCCTAACCGTATAGAAATCTCCGAGATATTTAATTCCGGATGGTTCTTCAATAAAGACATTGCCTCATCCAACTTTATTTTTAGAATAAACTCATTCGGAGTCAATCCGGTCATTTGTTTGAATTGCATATATAGTTTACTACGTCCCACACAGAGTTCGGAAGCAAGAGCAGTAACATCAAAAGCAGGATTTTCAAAGTTCTCCTTAATAATATTCACACATTTCGCTAATAATTCCTTATCTCTTTCATTTATAGCTTCTGTCACCGGAGACTCCGTAATGGTCTTGCCTGCATAATGTGCTATCAAACGTTTTTTATTTTTAATCAGATTATTACAACGAGCAATCAATACTTTTACATTAAATGGTTTCGTTACATAATCATCTGCACCAAACATTAACCCCTCCACAACATACTCAACAGAAGTCTGAGCCGTTAATAAAACCACAGAAATATGAGAAAGTTCCACATTGGTTTTAATCTTATAACATAATTCTTTACCAGACATTTCAGGCATCATCACATCACTTATAATCAAGTCCGGCTGAATTTGTCGTGCCATTTCCAGTCCTTCACGTCCATCATGTGCAATATATACCTTATATATCGGCAAAAACAGATCTTCCAGCATAGACAACAATTCTTCATTATCATCTACCAAAAGAATAATGGGTTTATCTTCTTCCTTAATATTCTCTTGTACTTTCGTTTTTTCTTCTTCCACATCCATTATTTGTTCAAAGGGAAGCATAGGAACCGCCTCGGAAATAATTACTGACTCTCTACTTTCTACAGTAGCCATTTCTTCATCACTAAAATGACGATTTCCCAAAGGAAGAGATAACGTGAATTTAGTACCTTTTCCCACAGTACTTTCTACATCAATCTTTCCATGATGCATATTCATTATTCCTTTAGCCAATGCCAATCCTATGCCCGTTCCTAATGTGAACGAAGAAGAATTATCTATTTGATAAAATCTCTCAAAAATCTTTGAAATATGTTCTTCCGGAATGCCGACTCCTGTATCACATACCGACACAATCGCTTGAGAAGCAAGCATTCTTACCTCTACCCTTATACTTCCTTTATTGGGTGTGTATTTAAAAGCATTCGACAATAAATTAAAAATAACTTTCTGTAATTGTTTTGAATCAAACCAGACAGAAATTGTTTCTTCTACATTATCAAAACGATACGTAATCTCTTTTTTTTGTGCATACTCATAGAAACACATATAAATCTGTCGCGTAAATGCGACCAGATTCTGTTCTTCAACCTTAAGTTTCAAATAACCTTGTTCCTGTTTACGAAAATCAAGCAATTCTGATATCAGATTCCGCATATGCCATGCATTTTTATAAATGCGAAGGATACGGTTATAAATAGTTGTACCCAAATCCATCTGCATCAATACCTCAATCTGTCCAAGAATGAGTGTTAATGGGGTACGGAATTCATGAGAGATATTCGTAAAGAAACGTAATTTTACCTGATTCAGTTCTTCAATCCTCTCTTTTTCCTTTCTTTCAAACTCCAAAGAGGACTTTAAAGCAGCCTGACGAGTTTTGAAACGAATAAATGCAATCATCACCCCTAGCAAACATAGAAGATAGAAAAAATAGGCCCAGACAGTGGCATAAAAAGGAGCAGAAACATGTATATTCAAATGAACTTCCTCATCCAGATTTTCTTTACCAGCCAATGGACGGGCTCTAAGTATATATTCACCAGGAGGTAAATTCGTATAAGTTATTGTTGTACCAGTGGTTTGAGTCCAAGCCTTATCAAATCCTTCTAAACGATACTCAAATAAACGGTTACGATCATTATTATAATTAAAGGATGCAAATTCAACAGTTATATTATTTTGTTTATAGCTTAAATAAATATCCGATGTCTTAGCCAGTATATCAGTCAAAATACCAGACTGGTCATTAGGACAAATTTCTTCATTGAAAATAAACAATTTATCAAAATTCAAAAGATTCTTGGAAGGTAAAGCATATAAAGATTGCTTCTGGAATAAAGCCAAGCCATTAGTACCGCTAATAAAAAGAGTTCCATTCTTATCTAGATACAAAGCAGATCCCTGACTATAAGTCTGATTAAACAAGTGATAGGTATTTTCAACTTCTCCTTTCTCTCTATTAAAAATAGAAAGTCCTTTTCCATGAAGAATAAATAAACGATGATCTTCAACAGATTCACAGATATAATAACAATAATCACTCGGCAGACATTGATTCGAAGTACTGTATGACTTAAATGATTGCTCCCCTTCTTGATATTCATATATACCCGATCCTATCGTACAAAAGAATACACTTCCTCTACTGTCCTCAAAAATATGGACAACTTTAAATCGTCCTATTGAAGAAGGATTATTAGTATCCATTGCATACTCAGTTATTTTTGATGAAGGCAAATCCACGCAAATAACACCTCCATTAACCGATGCCAACCACATACGTTGTCGACTATCAATCAGGAAGGTTTCAAAAGCATATCTTTTATTCAATAGCTTCCGGACATTTACATCATTCGAGAGTGGTGAAAATTTCTCAGTCACCGGATCCATAAAAGCAACCCCTCCCTGTGTTAATAAAGCAAGCCCATCCTTATACTCTTGAATATCGTTCACTATCTCATGCGGTAATGATGTGGGATCACCTACTATATTATGAAGCGTATGTCCTTTATTCGATTTCAGATCCAACACAAATATTCCCCCAAGATGAGCACCAACATATAGCCGTTCATTTTCTTTTCGATAGAATATTGACTTGAGATTATTACTACCCACACTACTCGCATCACCTTTCCGATGTTGATATCGAGTAAATATCCCGGTATCTGCATTATAACAATTCAATCCTCCTCCCTCTGTACAAATCCACAATCTTCCACTACTATCCTCCGCCATCTTTCCAACAACAGGAAAACTCAAACAGTCTTCCTGCAACGGCTCTGCATAGTAAAAATGATTACTAGTCTTACTCGGATTAAAGACATTTACACCTCCATAATAAGTTCCTACCCAAATATTACCTTGCATATCTTTGTGGAGAGATAAAACGGAGTGGTGGCTCAAGGTGTTTGGAGAATCACCATAACGTGTATAATGCTCCCATTTATCAATTGTAGGATCATAACAATCAAGTCCGCGAAAAGTACCTACCCATATATGTTTGAAGTCATCTTCCAATACACATCGAATCTGATTATCCGACAATTCTCCTTTGTCTGAAGAATTTATATAACGTGTCATTTCCCTATTGGCGGAGATTTTATACAAACCGTTCCAGGTACCTACCCATATATTACCCGCACTATCTCCTGAAATACATTGGCTACCTCTGTCGAATGAAGCTAGTATCTTTTGTTGCTTTGGATTTTTGCGCGAAATAGCAACTAGATGATTGGTAGCAACCCATATAAAATCGTTATCGACATATATCATACCTTCCGCACCTACTCCTCCCTGTAATTTCGTGAAAAAAGTCAATTCTGAACTTTCAGCTGTATAATAATAGATACCAGATTTGCAACTAACCCACAACGTATCTTCTTTACAGAAAAGATCTCTTACATCATTCCGAAGTAAACAGGTAAACCGTTCTTTATAAAGCTCAAATTTTATCAAGTCATTACCCGAACGAATATATATTCTTCCTTTTTTATCTCCACACAGTTTATTGATCTCATTATTCGTCAGACCTTCATTTCCCTGCGAAGGACGGAATATTTTTACATCTTTACCATTATATCTGTTTAATCCCTCCGAAGTGCCTAACCATACTGCACCCAACTCATCTTGATAAATTGAAAATATACAAACCTGAGATAATCCGTCAGAAACTCCCAGATGTTTAAAGTAATGGTTTTTAGCCTCCACCATTATAATACACAAAAGGCCCAAGAGAAAGATAAAGCTTCTTTTCATGTAATATATAATTAGATTTCAAGTTACAAAAATACAAATAATACTTAATTATTACTTCAATACATAGCCTTTTTATATCATTTATTCGACTAAGTACTAAAAATGCACTTGACGATTCTTGCTAAAATGCACGTTTACAGTATTTTTCTTTATAGAATTTACGGACGTTTATCTCTAAAAAACATATCTTTGCCACGAACTAAAAGAAAAATTGGATGTTTAACTCATTTTCATTCCGTAAGGATTCCGTTCTGTAAATAATCTGTTAGTCTTCCTCTCACTACAGATTATCCCTTATGTTTTCTCTGACATAGTCATGTCAGAGTTATATTCTATTATCTGAATTTTAAAACAATTTGTATAGTCGAATGAGCCGGGCATCATTGTATGCATTCATTTGGCGTACACCTAAAACATTAAAAAACAATGAGTAACGATTTAAAATCAATCCACGATTTCGATTTCACAATGATATGTAATTACTTCAAGTTATTAGAACGCCAAGGTCCCGGAAGTCCCGAAGTCACACAAAAAGCCGTAAGTTTCATCAACGAACTGTCTGAAGAAGCCAAAATCGCCGATATTGGTTGCGGTACAGGCGGACAGACAATGGTATTAGCTAACTATACAAAAGGACAGATTACAGGCATCGACCTTTTCCCCGATTTTATAGAGATCTTCAACAGAAATGCAGCAAATACCCATTGCGAAAACAGAGTAAAAGGCATTGTCGGCTCAATGGACAATCTGCCGTTTCAAAACGAAGAACTCGATCTTATCTGGTCCGAAGGCGCTATCTATAATATAGGATTCGAACGTGGCATGAACGAATGGAACAGATTCCTGAAAAAGGACGGATTCATCGCCGTAACAGAAGCCTCCTGGTTTACCCCGGAACGCCCTGCCGAAATAGAAGACTTCTGGCTCGCCAATTACCCGGAAATTGATACTATCCCGACAAAAATAGCACAAATGGAGAAAGCCGGCTATACACTGACAGCCCATTTCATTTTACCGGAGAACTGTTGGACAGAACATTTCTATGCTCCCCAGTTCCCGGCCCAGGAAGCTTTTTTGAAGGAATACTCGGGAAATGCCGCAGCCGCAGACCTCATTGCCGGGCAACGGCATGAGCAGAGTCTGTATGACAAGTATAAAGAATATTATGGTTATGTATTCTATATAGGACAAAAAAGATAATTGCCAGCTGCCGGAGAAGTTAGCAAAATAGGATAGTTCTCCGGCAATTATTATCCTTTACTTTGCAAAAAGATATGGAAACGAAAGAATTAAATAAGCAAGAATACCTGTTACGGATAAACAAAGTCACCGACTACATCCATAACAACATAGACCAGCCACTACCATTACAGAAAATGGCAGGCATCGCCTGTTTTTCACCTTTCCACTTCCATCGCGTATTTACTATTCTGACAGGAGAAACTCCCACAGATTATATCAAACGCACCCGGATTGAAAAAGCAGCACAATTATTAAAGAGGAACAAGGAACTTTCTGCCACCGAAATTGCCCGTCTATGCGGTTTTAGCAGCCTTTCACTATTAAGCCGCAACTTCAGACAATATTTCAATATGACCATTCGAGAGTTCCGTTCACATCAATAAAACTCTAAAAGACATGGAAAATAAGATTCTGATTTTTCGAACTTCTATCACCAGAAAATGCGACATCAAACGCATCGAGAAACTTCTGGCACAATATCCCCAAATCGACAAATGGAATGTAGACTTTGAGGATTGGGAAAAAATATTAAGAATCGAGTGCAGTGGCATCACCGCACTCGAAATTTCGGAAGTGCTCCGGAATAATCATATTTTTACCTCTGAACTGGAATAAAGACAGGAAAGGGTTTTAAACGCCCAACAACTGTTTCAACTCAGCCACTCCTTCAGAAGCTCCCTTCTGAATCACATGTACCGGACGAGAAGTATGTGTATCCACCGGCTTTGGGTCAATGAGATACACCGCTGCTTCCCGCGGTACATAATGAAGTAATCCCGCAGCAGGATACACGTTAAGCGAAGTGCCGATAATTACAAAAATGTCCGCTTTCTCCACATATTGAATAGCTGTCTCAATTTCGGGGACCGCCTCGCCGAACCAAACTATAAAAGGCCGCAACTGTGTTCCGTCTCCCGCCTTGTCTCCAAGTTTCACCTCGTATTCTTCAGGTTTTAATTCCTTTATATAATGGGGATTATAAGGATCACGACTGGAACATACTTTTGTCAGTTCACCATGCAGATGAATAATATGACTGCTTCCGGCTCTTTCGTGCAAATTATCAATGTTCTGCGTTACCACCGTTACTCTGAAATTCTTTTCCAGCTCCGCCAATAATTCATGCCCGCGATTCGGCGTCACATCCAACAACTGTTTCCGGCGTTCATTATAAAAGTTTATCACCAATGCAGGGTCGCGCTGATAGCCTTCCGGAGTAGCCACTTGCTCCACCGGATACCGGTCCCACAGACCGCCTGCATCACGAAACGTACTGATTCCACTCTCGGCACTCATACCGGCACCCGTCAATATTACCAGATTCTTCATAATCGTTCCTCCTTCTGTTCATTTTAAGATATACAAATGTAATCAGAATCATCGAATAAAAGAAAACTTTTGCACCTAATAATCTAGCTTCGAAAATGCGGGGATTTAAGTTGAAGTAGCCTAAAGACTAGCATCACATATACTATAATCTATACACAAATACTAGAATCAATGAGATTAAATCTCAGGAACAAAAGAATAAATAATCTAAAGAAAAGCAGTTAACTTTCACGGATATAAGAATTTTTAAATACCAAATGCTAAATGATTCAAATAAAACACGTACTTTTGCGATTCATAAATTTGCAATTGATTGAAAGCTAAAACCATGAAGGTGATACATTTCAATCGCCAACAAAAAACATTATATGGATAAATTTAGTTACGCTATTGGCCTTGGAATCGGTCAAAACTTATCAAGTATGGGAATTCAAGGTCTCGCAGTAGATGATTTTGCACAAGCAATCAGAGACGTACTGGAAGGTAATCAAACGGCTATCAGCCACAATGAAGCCCGCGAAATAGTAAACAAATACTTCGAAGAACTGGAAGCTAAAATGAGCGCTGTCGCCATTGAACAAGGAAAGGCTTTCCTCGAAGAAAACAAAAAAAGACCGGGTATTGTTACACTGCCCAGCGGATTGCAATACGAGGTTATCAATGAAGGTACAGGCAAAAAACCGAAAGCGACCGACCAAGTAAGATGCCACTACGAAGGCACGTTGGTAGACGGCACCCTGTTCGACAGTTCTATCCAGCGTGGCGAACCTGCCGTATTCGGCGTTAACCAGGTAATTCCGGGTTGGGTAGAAGCCCTGCAACTGATGTCGGAAGGTGCTAAATGGAAACTGTATATCCCATCGGACCTGGGCTATGGTGCAAGAGGTGCCGGAGAAATGATTCCTCCTCACAGCACACTCGTTTTTGAAGTAGAATTACTTGAAGTATTATAAATAAAAATTTCAAAGCAAAATGAAAAAAATTAGTATTTTTATGGCAATCGCCGCTGCTGCAAGCCTTGCTTCTTGTACAGCTCAAGCTCCTAAAGCAAATCTGAAATCAGACATCGACTCACTGTCTTATTCTATCGGTATGGCTCAGACTCAAGGTCTGAAAGGCTATCTGACAGGTCGTTTGAACGTTGATACTGCATATATGGCAGAATTCATCAAAGGTTTGAACGACGGCGTAAGCAAAACCAGCAAAAAAGACATTGCTTACATGGCAGGTATTCAAATCGGTCAGCAAATCAGCGGCGAGAACGGTATGATAAAAAACATCAATCAGGAACTGTTTGCCGGTGACTCTACTAAAACTATCAGCAAAGACAACTTCATGGCTGGTTTCATCGCAGGTACGCTGGAAAAAGGTGGCGTAATGTCTATGGAAGCTGCTCAGGCTTATACTCGTACAGCTATGGAAGCTATCAAAACAAAAGCTTTGGAAGAAAAATATGCTGACTACAAAGCTGAAAACGAAAAATTCCTTGCCGACAACAAAGCTAAAGAAGGTGTGAAAACAACTCCGAGCGGTCTGCAATATAAAGTTATCACTGAAGGTAAAGGTGAAATTCCTGCCGACACTTGCAAAGTGAAAGTAAACTACAAAGGTACTTTGATCGATGGTACTGAATTCGATAGCTCTTACAAACGTAACGAACCGGCTACTTTCCGTGCCAACCAAGTTATCAAAGGCTGGACAGAAGCATTGACCATGATGCCCGTAGGTTCTAAATGGGAACTTTATATCCCGCAGGATCTTGCTTATGGCGCAAGAGAATCAGGCGGCCAGATCAAACCGTTCTCTACTTTGATTTTCGAAGTTGAACTGTTGAGTATCGAGAAGGATAAGAAATAATTTTCTGTCTAAATAGAAAAAGGAAAGAGGTGCAAAGTGATTGCCCCTCTTTTTTTTGCTTTTTCCTATTTTTTTTCTCCGAAAAGAAGAATAATTAAAATAAATCTCTATATTTGCTTACTATTTGATAACAACTGGAAATTACAATTTATTATTATGGAAAGAATAGACAACCTCGACAGGCAAATACTAGAGATTATCTCACAGAATGCCCGCATCCCTTTCAAAGACGTAGCAGCCGAATGCGGAGTGTCACGCGCAGCTATTCATCAACGTGTGCAGAGATTGATTGACTTGGGTGTCATCGTAGGCTCAGGCTATCATGTAAATCCGAAATCATTGGGATACAGAACATGTACGTATGTCGGCATCAAACTGGAAAAAGGCTCTATGTACAAATCTGTAGTGGCCGAGTTGCAGAAGATTCCGGAAATCGTAGAATGTCACTTCACCACTGGCCCGTATACCATGCTGACCAAACTTTATGCATGTGACAATGAACACCTAATGGATTTGCTGAATAACAAAATGCAAGAGATACCGGGTGTAGTAGCTACCGAGACATTGATATCTCTAGAGCAAAGCATCAAAAAAGAAATTCCTATCCGAGTAGAAAAGTAAGCCCATGGAATTTCTAAGTGAATATCACCTTGCAGGGTTATTCATCGGAATTTGTACCTTTTTGATTATCGGCCTTTTTCACCCTGTCGTGGTAAAGGCCGAATATTATTGGGGCACAAAATGCTGGTGGATATTCCTGATACTCGGTATTGCCGGTGTAGTTGCCTCATTAAGCATCGAGAACGTCATCATAGCTTCTCTGCTAGGCGTATTTGCCTTCTCCTCTTTCTGGACAATCAAAGAGGTTTTCGAACAGGAAGAAAGAGTAAAAAAAGGCTGGTTCCCCAAGAACCCGAAACGCAAATATAAATTCTGAGAAGAAAAGTCACGTAGTTTTTTATTGAAAGAATTTGCATAATTCAATAGAAAATACTACTTTTGTCACCGCATCCGATAAAAGGATACATCGGACTTGTAGCTCAGTTGGTTAGAGCAACAGACTCATAATCTGGAGGTCCCTGGTTCAAGCCCAGGCTGGTCCACTTTAGAAATCAGCGACTTACGTTTGTGCGTAAATCGCTGATTTTCGTTTTGCGAAAACAATGCGAAAACAAAAGGTTTGAGTTTCACATTATTACAAATAGAATATTAGTTAATCTCTGTGATATTTTATTTGTTATTGGGTAGAATTTGATGTTATTCAAGTCCAAGTCGCTTTTCTAATTCTTGAATGTGATCATTCACTCTGCGTTTTCGTGTATCTTCCGAAACAAATTTATCACAATATACTTTTATGTTGCCACAAACAGAAAAGCAAACAGATGAAATGAAGAGTGTTATTGGTTTTACCAATTCTTGCTTTTCTTCATAAACAGCTCTTTTCGTTGCGTGTGACAATTCTCCGCGATAACAATACATTATGTCAATAAGAGAATCAAAATTCAGTTCTTTGTGTTTATCGGTGCATTCCTGTTTAATCTCTAAATACAAATCATAGTTCCGCTCTTTAATCATGCTTATTGTCGATAATACAGCATATTTAAGCATGTTAGATTTCTTAAAATTCTGTTTTTGCTCTCCAGAAAATTTACCCTTTGCAAAACAATATTCTAAAATCATGTAAAAATGAATATAAGCAGAAATATAATCTAGTTTGTCTAGATAGCTATTAGCTTCTCGAAAGAAATTATATGGAACTTTGGCTTCTGGTATAAATGTTTTATCAAGCATTAGTTTAGAGAAATTGTCACTAGTAATTAATACCTTTTTCTGTTTGTTTAATGATTTTCTCATAGAAAACAATAACTCGTTTTTAGCCTTGTCTGTCCATGATAAGTCTAAGTATTCATTATAATAGACTTTCATTATGCCATGTTGAAATCCACCATAAACTTCTATATTACGAAATATATCAAGCATCCTACTGTCAAGGTATTTGTCCACATTCATGGTAAATGATTTGTTTTCTCCATTTTTAGACAATTCGACTAAATCTGAATGCTCAATACTAATCTCTTTGGAAACAGATAACATGTACATTCCGCCCTCAAGATATAAACTAATTTTATGTAAACAATATAATATCTGTACTGGCTCTTTCAGTGCAAAGTTTCCATCAATAATTGTTTTGGCAGTAAATATAATATTCATATAGCCTATCTGATTTAAATATTCGAGTGTAAAGTTAATAAATTTATTTCCAAACAATAACGAAAATGAAAAATAATCATTATTTTTGCAATCAAAAGATGCAATAATGGAAGACGTAAACAGAATTAAACTCGTTTTAGTAGAGAAAAAACGTACCAGCAAATGGCTTTCAGAACAAATGGGGGTTAATCCATCAACTGTGTCAAAATGGTGTACAAACACATCGCAGCCAGATATAACCAGTTTGCTAAGGATTGCAGATTTGTTGGAAGTAGATATTAAAGAATTGATAGTTCGCGAGTATAAATCATATATATTGTCTCAAAAGGCATGAAGCAGTTTTCTGAAGCGACTCGGGTACAGATGCCTGCAATGGTTCATCTTACCCGAATAGGATATACTTACTTTGGTAAGCTGAGTGAAGATAAGAACGGCACAGTCTATGACGGTGACACGAATATTCTTTTACCTGTTTTTGAGCAACAGTTCAAAAAACTGAACCCTGGTCATGAGGGTGAATGGATGCAAGTGCTGAAAGACATCCGCAAAGAACTGAACGATGATGACCTTGGACGTGGCTTTTACAACCGCCTTAAAGTCGTATCTCCTGTAAAACTGATTGACTTTGACAATATCGAAAACAATACTTTCCATTTTACAGCTGAGTTTACTTGCAAGAATGGTCAGGATGAGTTCCGGCCAGACATCACCCTGTTTGTAAACGGACTGCCGCTTTGCTTCGTAGAAGTAAAGAAACCAAATAATCATGGTGGTATGCTGGCAGAAAGCGCACGGATGAACAAAGAGCGTTTCCCGAATAAGAAGTTCCGTCGCTTCATCAATATAACCCAACTGATGATTTTCAGTAATAATATGGAATACGATGCGTTGGGTGGTATCGTACCCATACAAGGGGCTTTCTATTGTACAGGCGCACGCACTTATTCTCCATTCAATTGCTTTCGTGAGGAAAACCCAAGCGGCCAGAAAATTGCTCCATACCATCATGATTATCCATATAAGGAGATTGACAGGGTAGCGGAAAAGAAAATACTGTCTGATTACAACTGTCAGGTAATCCATACCAGTCCCGAATATCAAACGAACCTCGATTTCAATACGCCCACCAACCGTATATTGACTTCCATGTGTTCGCCAGAACGCTTATTGTATATCATTAGATATGGTATCGCTTACGTCCGCATGGAGCGAGAGGTGGACGGCAAGATTGAATCTACCGACCAAAAGCATATCATGCGTTACCAGCAATTGTTTGCATCATTGGCTATTCGTAAGAAACTTGCCGAGGGAATAAAATCAGGAGTTGTTTGGCATACACAAGGTAGTGGAAAGACAGCTTTGTCTTATTATCTGACCTATATTCTCAATGACTTCTATTCTAAGCAGAACAAGGTCGCCAAATTCTATTTCATTGTTGACCGCCTTGATTTGTTGGAGCAAGCCACACAGGAATTTGAAGCCCGTGGACTGGTGGTTTCAACTGCTAACACAAGGGCGGAACTGATGGAGCAGTTCCGCAGCAACCAAGCACAACAAGGAACAAGCGGCCAAGCTGAAATTACAGTCGTGAATATACAACGCTTTGCAGAGGATAAGGAAAAAGTACGCATCAATGACTATGCTACAAATCTGCAACGTATCTTCATTCTCGATGAAGCACACCGTGGCTATAAACCCGGTGGATGTTTTCTTGCCAACCTTTTTGATGCGGACACTGATTCGATAAAGATAGCTCTCACGGGTACTCCGCTGTTAAAAGAGGAACGTGCAAGTTGCAAGGTCTTCGGCACTTACCTGCATACCTATTATTATGACAAGTCCATTGCAGACGGTTATACGCTGAAAATCATTCGTGAGGATATAGAAACATCCTACAAAGAGCGACTTTCGGACGTGTACGACAAGCTGGACACATTGGTGCAAAAGAAAGACATCCGCAAATCGGAAATCATAGAGCACCCCAGCTATGTGAACGAGCTGGCTCACTATATCATGCAGGACTTGAAAGAGTTCCGTAAGATACAAGGAGACGATACATTAGGCGGTATGGTCATCTGCGAAACCAGTGAACAAGCAAGACGGCTTTATGATGTATTCCAAGAGGAGTGGCAGAAATACCAACCAAAGCCTATCAAGATTAAGCTCCCTGACGGGACGTTTGTGGTAGGTGAACCCGAAGTGGATTACAAATCAAAGTATAGACCACTGAAAGCCGGAATCATTCTCCACGACACAGACGACAAGGAAACAAGAAAACAGACAGTCAAGGATTTCAAAAAGAATATGACCGTAGATATTCTTATTGTCTTCAACATGCTATTGACTGGTTTTGATGCACCTCGTTTGAAGCGTTTGTATTTCGGTCGTAAGCTGAAAGACCATAATCTACTTCAAACCATTACCCGTGTAAATCGTCCATATCCGGGAATGCGTTACGGATTTGTCATTGACTTTGCCGACATTAAACGTAACTTCAAAGAAACAAACGAGGCTTATCTGCAAGAGTTGAATCGTTTTAACGATGTGGAAGAGACTGGTGACGGCAATGCCACAGACACTTTCACTCAAGTGATTGAGGACAAGGACGAGATTGTGGCACAAATGAAAAAAGTACGCCAGACCCTCTTCGATTATTCCTACGATAATGCGGAAGAGTTTTCTTCGGAGATTTCCACGGAAGAAGACAAGGCTGTTCTGCTTGACCTAAAACAGGCTTTGGAATCTGCGAAAAATATGGCAAACCTCGTGCGTACTTTCGGCGATGAGGACATGAAGGAACAATTCGCTAAACTTGAAATCACGAAGTTGCCTCAGTTGCTTTCCGAAGTACAAAGGCGTATTGGCATCATCAACCAAAAGGAAGCTTTTAGCATCGGTGATGAAACAAAGACACTAATCAATGAGGCGATGATGGATATAGAGTTCACCTTCTCTAAGATTGGACAGGAAGAAATGCGCCTTATTTCGGGTGGAGCGGAGCTGAAAGAGAAATGGCAACGCACCATTGCCTCGTTTACCCAGAACTTCGACCAAGACGATCCTGAATTTATGTCGCTGCGTGATGCTTTTATGGAACGCTTCAAGGAGCATGGCTTTGTGATTGACAGCATAGCCAAGTTCAACGAAGAGACTCAGGCTTTGGATGAAATCATAACCCGTTTGCAGGACTTGCAAAAACGAAATAATGCTTTGGTAAAGAAATATAAAGGGGATGAGAAGTTTGCCCGAGTACACAAGCGCATCCGTGAGGTCAACAAACAAAGAGAAGAGAAAGGGCAGAAGCCGATGTTCTCATTCCTTGATGATGAGATTGTAGCCATTCTCAATATTATCAAAGAGGATGTGGATGCCAAAGTATATGACCGTAACGATATTTTGAAAAAAGATGCATACTTCGGGCGCACGGTAATGGCTCTTATCAATGGGTGCTTGTATCATTTTCCACAAATAAGGCCGGAAATGGACGATTATAAGTTCATCCAGCAACGAATTTCACAACAATATATCAACCAATACAATGCCACATACGGCATGGCTTAAAAAGAAGGAATTATGTCAGATATAAAAGAAAAAACATTAAAGCTCATTGACGGACTGAAAGCGACATGCCAGTCTTACGGTATGGGCAACGATGGCAACGAATATAAGATAATCACTCAGGTGTTTCTCTATAAATTCTTGAACGACAAGTTTGGCTATGAGTTGAAAAACACCAAAAGCGATATTGCCAAGAAACTGATAGGGGATGTGAAATGGGAAACGGCATACGAGAACCTTTCGGATGATGAGCGTATGCTTATCCAAAGTGCCATTTCGCCCGATGTTCCTATGCTTGAGCCTTATCACCTGATAGCTAACCTTTGGAACCAGCAAAGTAAAGGGGATTTCGATACAATCTTTGATTCCACGATGACAGACATTGCGGAGCAAAATGCGGATATTTTCTCTACGCAAACAACTGCCAACACAAAGATTCCTTTGTTTGAGGCTTTAACACCGTTTGTGACTGACACGGCACAACGTGCGCCATTCGCTCGTGCTTTGGTGGACAAGCTTGTGAACTTCTCTTTTGAAGAGGCATTTGCTCAAAACTACGATTTCTTCTCCAGTATATTTGAGTACCTGATAAAGGACTACAATACAGCCGGAGGTGGTAAGTACGCGGAATACTATACTCCTCATGCTATTGCCACGATTATGGCCCGTCTTTTGGTGGGTGACAATGCTGACCTTCATAGTATGGAATGTTATGATCCATCAGCAGGAACAGGAACCCTTCTTATGGCACTTAGTCACCAGATTGGTGAAGACCGTTGTACCATCTTCTCGCAAGATATTTCTCAACGAAGCAACAAGATGCTGAAGCTGAATCTGCTGCTTAATGGGCTTGTCTCTTCACTTGACAATGCTATTCAAGGTGATACCCTTGTTAATCCTTATCATAAGAGCGATGGCGGACAGCAACTGCGCCAATTCGACTTTGTTGTCAGCAATCCGCCCTTCAAGATGGATTTCTCAGATACAAGAGAAAAGATAGCTGCCATGCCTGCACGTTTCTGGGCAGGAGTGCCTAATGTGCCTGCTAAGAAAAAACTGAAAAAGACAGGCAAGGGTGCGATTGTTATCCCAACCGGATTTATCACAGCTAAAAGTGGTATTGAGAACAAGATACTTCATAAAATAGTAGATGATAAGATTGTATATGGCTGTGTTTCCATGCCAAGCAATGTATTTGCCAATACGGGTACGAATGTAAGTGTGTTATTCTTCGACAAGTCGGCAACCACAGATAAGGTAATTCTGATTGATGCCAGCAAATTGGGTGAGGAATACAAGGATGCCAACGGATTGAAGAAAGTACGTCTAAACGATGAAGAGATAGAAAAGATTGTCGGCACATTCCAACGCAAGGAGGCCGTAGATGATTTTTCTGTAGCCGTTACCTACGATGAGATTAAGGAAAAAGGATATTCGCTCTCAGCCGGACAATATTTCGACATCAAGATTGATTATGTAGATATTACCGAGGAGGAATTTAACCAACGTATGGCTAACTATAAGCAAACCCTTTCCGAACAATTTGCAGAAAGCCATCGGTTGGAAGAAGAAATCATGAAACAGTTGAATGCTTTGCAATTCAACGTAAATGTAGGCGACAATGAGTAAAGGATTGACCATCATAGACAAGGACTATACCCAGTGGGTAGAAAATCTTAGTGTGCGTTATCGGCAAAGTCAAATCAAAGCCGCCGTAAGAGTAAACCGAGAATTGCTCAAGTATTATTGGGAACTTGGTCGAGACATAGAAGAAATGCACGTTGAAGAGCGTTGGGGACAGAGTGTCATTAAGAATCTCTCTGTGGATTTACAACTCAAGAATCCGAATTCAACGGGGCTTTCTCGTACTAACATCTATTATGCAAAAAAATTCTATTTGCTTTATTCTCAACACCTAAAGGTTGTCCCACAAACTGTGGGACAATTAGAGGATGAAAATGGGCCACAATCTGCGGAAGACTCTTCTGAAGTTGTCCCACAGCCTGTGGGACAATTGAAAGAGATGCTTTTTTCAATACCTTGGGGACACCATCGTTATTTGATTGACAGATATGGAACTGAACCAGAAAAGGCTTTCTTTTATGTAAAAAAGACAATGAAAGAGGGGTGGAGTCGTGATGTGCTTCTCAACTTTATGGACTCAGGACTATATGAACGAGAGGGCAAGGCCCTGACAAACTTCACACGTACATTGCCAGACGAGGCAAGCGACCTCGCACAAGAACTGACGAAAGACCCTTACAATTTTGCCTTTACAGGAATAACGAAACCCTACAATGAGCAAATTCTCAAAGATGCATTGCTCGCCAACATATCCCAATTCCTGCTGGAACTCGGTACGGGATTTGCATACGTTGGCAAAGAATACCGACTTCAGATAGGACAAAAGGAAAAATTTATTGACTTGCTTTTCTACAACATAAATTTATCATGCTATGTGGTAATTGAGGTTAAGATTGGTGAGTTTGATTTTCAAGACTTGGGTCAGTTAAGTGGTTATGTGGTTGCATGCAATCATATCCTCAAGAAAGAGGGAAGAGATAATCCTACAATCGGTTTACTCATCTGTCGTCAAAAGGATTCATTACTTGCGCAATACGCATTGGAGGGAAGTAATCTTCCTTTAGGAATATCTGAATATGAGTTATCTAAACTCTATCCTAAAAAGGTGGATGGAACAATACCAACGATTGAAGAGATAGAAGCAAAATTGGGCAATAAAGATAAAAGTTGAAAGAAAAATATGATAGATTATGATAAAATAACCGAATATATGACCACTATGGGATTGAATGCGAATGGTGGTTTTCAGTTGTCTGCATTTGCGATAAATGAAATGTTAGGCAATCATTACTCTATATCCGAAAAAGACTTGCACGATGGTGTAGAATGGCTAAAAGCTAAGATGAAAAAAGAAGTTGAAGAAAATCCATATTGGACTACAGAGCATAAAGAAGATGTAAAAAATGGACAAGAATACTTTTTGAATTGCTTTGAACATGAAGCCAAATCATATCTAAAAAATCAAAATAGATTATTATGATTTTGACGAAATATAAATTGAGAGAAATCCTTGATGTTACAAGAGGTGCAAGTCTCAGTGGCGAGTATTACGCCACTGAGGGTGAATATATCCGTCTGACTTGTGGCAATTTCGACTATCAGAACAACTGTTTTAAGGAGAACAAGTCCAAGGACAATCTTTATTATGTCGGAGACTTCAAATCTGAGTTTCTAATGGAAGAGGGAGATATTATTACCCCTTTGACAGAACAGGCAATAGGCTTGCTTGGTTCTACTGCCATTATTCCTGAAAGCGGCAAATACATACAAAGTCAAGATGTAGCAAAGATTATCTGCAAGAAAGACTTGTTAGATAAGGATTTCGCATTTTATCTCATATCCTCCGCCCTCGTTAAGCAACAGCTAAGTGCTGCTGCCCAACAGACTAAAATTCGTCACACTTCACCTGATAAAATCAAGGATTGCACAGTGTGGATTCCCGAATTATCTGAGCAAAAACGCATCGGTAAGTTATTGCGCTCCATTGACCGCAAGATAGAACTTAACCGAGCGATAAATCAGAATTTAGAGGCGATGGCAAAACAACTTTACGATTACTGGTTTGTACAATTTGATTTTCCGAATGAGGAGGGAAAGCCATATAAGTCAAGTGGTGGTGAAATGGTCTGGAATGAGAAGTTGAAACGAAATATGCCAAAAGAGTGGTGCGCCATGACTATTGGAGAAGTTGAAAATAATATCATAACTGGCAAAACTCCGTCATGTGCCGATGAAGATAATTTTGGTGGAGATATTCCTTTTATAACCATAGATGATATAAGAGGCAATTTATTCGTATTCAACTCGCAGCGTACCCTTTCCACCAAAGGCGCAGAAAGTCAAACAAAAAAATACCTACCGAGTGGATCGCTTTCAGTTTCTTGCATTGGTACAATAGGGGTTATGGGATTCATTGCAAAATTATCACAAACAAACCAACAGATTAATTCTATAGTTTTTGAGAATGAACACAATAGAGAATTTGTATACTTTGCTTTGAAATTATATTTTGAGAATGCAAAAGCCAAAACTGGTAATGTATTTGCCAATATGAGTAAAGATGAATTTGCTTCGATAAAAGTAGTTTATTCGCCAAAGCAAATCTTACAAGAATTTCATAATAAGGTTGTTGCCATATTTGATAATATAAAGAATAACATTGATGAAATCAATGCTCTTACTAAGCAGCGAGACGAACTTCTACCACTCTTAATGAATGGTCAGGCAATGGTAAATTCTGATTTATCGACTCTTTTTAACCCGTTGTGCTGCTAAATTACTATTCATATATACATGGGCATATTCCCACATGGCCTTTAATAATTACATTATGAGGTATAGAATTATTCGAAAGAGATTCCTTAGAATCGTTTGTGAATGTTGTGGACATGAGTTCTATGCAGAATCTAGCGTCAATTGCTGTCCTGAATGTGAAAGGCATTGGAACGAAGACTAATTAAAAATGCACAAGAGAGGCTATCAGGTCTCTCTTGCTTATATTCTATATTATAATACATCATTTTTATAGAATTATGAAAGAAAACATCATTCAGGCAATAGTTGCGGAGATGCAGCGTGACTTGGACTGCCGACAAATGGCACGGCTTAAAACTGTGCTTGCATCAGAGTTACATAATGTAGAAATAGTCGAAAAAGAAGATTGTTCCAAACAACAAGCGCAAGAGAATGAGCATCTTCTAAGCTCGTTTATTTCGGCAAAGAAGATAGAGGGGTGCTCAGAGAAAACATTGGCATATTACCGTAATACTATTGAGCGATTATTACTTACGCTTTCAGTAGCGATTTGTCATATAACAACATCAGATATTCGAGCCTATCTATCCGATTATCAGGAAGAGCACCAATCCAGTAAAGTGACCATAGACAACATGAGACGCATCTTCTCCAGCTTCTTTGCATGGTTGGAAGATGAAGATTATATTGCCAAAAGTCCCGTTAGACGTATCCACAAGGTTAAGACAGATTCGCTTGTTAAGGAGGTGCTTTCTGACGAGCAGCTGGAGCAACTGCGGGATAGTTGCACCAACAAACGAGACCTTGCCCTTATAGACATTCTTTCTTCCACGGGCATTCGTGTGGGTGAATTGGTTAAGTTGAATCGTGAAGATATTGACTTCCATGAACGCCAGTGCGTGGTATTTGGCAAGGGCAACAAAGAACGTGTTGTTTACTTCAATGCCCGAACTAAACTACATTTGCAGCAATACCTTGATGAACGCACAGATGACAATCCTGCTTTATTCGTTTCCCTCCACTCACCTCATACTCGCCTAACAATTAGCGGTGTAGAAGTAAGAATCCGGGAATTAGGAAAGTCCCTTTCTATGCCTAAGGTTCATCCGCATAAGTTTCGTCGTACACTTGCAACAATGGCTATTGACAAAGGTATGCCCATTGAACAGGTGCAACGTCTGCTCGGTCATGTGCGTATAGATACTACCTTGCATTATGCCATTGTGAACCAAAACAATGTAAAGTTAGCCCATAAGAAATACTTGGGATAAGTAATCATGCTGGATTCTGCTTGAAAATGTGTAACTTTGCATCCAAATAGGATGCAAATGGATAAACAGAAACTGGGAGATATTGCCACTGTAGAAATTAGTGGGGTTGACAAGAAAACAAAAGACGGCGAACAAGAAATCCGGCTTTGCAACTTTGTTGATGTCTATTATAACTGGGCTATAACCACAGCTCAGCATGATGGCTTTATGTTTGCGACTGCCCGTCCCAATGAGATTTCCAAGTTCCAATTAAAGAAAGGTCAAGTAGCTTTAACCAAGGATAGTGAGACTCGTGATGACATTGGTGTTCCCACTTATATTGCCGATGATTTTGATGATGTTATCTTGGGGTACCATTGCGCCCTGATTACTCCAAACAAAGATATTTTAGATGGACGTTACCTAAACGCCCTTCTGCATACTGACTATGCAAAGAAATATTTCGCTTGTAATGCTTCTGGAAGCGGACAACGCTATGCGTTATCCGTTGAAGCGCTCAATTCGTTTCCAGTTCCAATGATTCCATTACGTAATCAAGAGCGAATTGGCGAAATATTCTCTGCATTGGACAAGAAAATTGAACTCAACCGTCGGATAAATCAGAATTTACCAACACTTGACCGTTCATTAAAAGTGGTAATAGTTCGTCTCGCTGCTTAGTCAAGTTATTATTCTCAATTATATTTTTATCAATCATTAAGTGATATTGAGAAACAATAGCATGAAATTTCTCAATTAGTTGTTCTTGAGCTTCAAACCAATGATTTGCCAGAAATACATCTGTTTGAAAGTTCTTAATACCAGAGGTTTTACCTTCAAAATTGAACATATTATCATTATCATAGAGGCTTTGCCATAGATAATAAAAGTACTCTGAAAGCACTCGTTTCTTCATACTAAATGATTGACAGAAATTAGAGCAGACCAGAGCTCCTCCATTTCTTTCTATAACTCCTTTTGTTATCAAAGCTACTCTACCTGTCGCTTGGACTGGGCTTCCTCCAGAAATTTCAATCACAATGTCACCATCTTCTAAAAGTCGGTCAGAGTGTTTCGATGTAATATGTCTTGTGGGCACATCATTTAGCTTAATAATATCAGCTCCACGCACACAGCCTACTTTGATTGTTCCATCTTTAGACGTATCATATCCCCAATCTCCACCTTTATTCTTATCTATAAAGGCATTAAGTGTAATATCTTTCCACCTTTTGGGTATTTCTCGTTTCAGTTTCTCATTCCAGACCATTTCACCACCACTTGACTTGTAGGGTTTGCCTTCTTCATTGGGAAAGTCAAACTGTACAAACCAGTAGTCGTAGAGTTGCTTCACCATCGCTTCTAAATTCTGATTTATTGGCATGCATCTTATCCTATATCTTGATTTCGGTATACAGAAACTTAGGCATAATTTCATTTGCCGGCAATTTGCCGATAAACACAAAAACCACAATAAGTAGACTATAACAGGGGCGGAACACCGTCCCTGTTAGTTGTATGTTACATAATATACAACCAGCCCTAATCCCAACGTATAAACGAGTAAGAATATCACCAAGCCTCTCATCCAAAAATCCGAGAACCAAACGCCTTCATTCCGTCTGAGGATTTTACGCATGTTGGATTCATGTTCAGTAATAAGTTTCGATTGTTCGGCACGGTGATTTGCCAATACCGAAATCCAACTTTCTACAGAATGGTCTATCAGTTGCTTAAGCTTTGCAAGTTGGTCAGGGGTAATTGTTGTTTTGAATTTCGTGTCTCGTTCAGCTTTCACAATGGCATTGCAGATGCCATTGACAATATTATCGCAACTGCCAACTGCCGCTTTGAGCGCACCCTCAATGTGACATTCGGCAGCGATAGCTTTCTCCAAATCCTCATTGAACTTTATCAGCGTTTCTTTTGCCTCTCTGATTTCTACGAGAAGTTTATCAATTTCTTGCTTTTCTGACTCAATTTGTTGGTTCATTTCAACCTTCTCCAGCATGTCATTGACATTTATAGGCGATGTGCCTCTTGATTTTCCTATACCCATGTTCTTGTATTTATAAAAAGTGAATTATCTGTGCAGCCCTTTCCTGCGTTTGCACATGCTGTTTGCCATTCGTGCGCAACGGCGTGCCCATTCAAGTTCATCCTCGTCCTTGTCTTTTCCCCAACCTCCAGTGTCAGAACCGCCACCGCCACTTGAAACAGCTATACTGGTAGCAGCATCCATATATCCTGCAAAGAGTAAAAGAGCCGTGTGTTGTATCTCTTTAATCTTAGCTAACGGATGAGCTTCCTTCAAAGAACAATCTTGCCGGATGATATTGTCAGCGGCTTCGGGTATCTCTACATGGTAGCTGTGATATTCGTCTGTCGCAATATCGTAATGCTTTATAACAGGCAGTAAAATAGGAGTCAAATCTGCTGTCCGTGTTTGTTGAGGAATAGATTTTGTTGGCTTGGATTTCCTTTCCTGCTGATGCAGTTTTGCCCAAGTAGCCTCTATCTTTGATGGAGTCAGATTTCTCCCGATACCCAACACGGATGATTTATAATTTGAGTTACCCCGTTTGATGGAATAACCATAAACTTTTCCCTTATCATTTTCTTGTATGTGTACTTTGTAACCTCGTTTTGTCAGTTCCATTTCATATTGTCGCCAACTGAATTTGTCCATTGTACGAAGTATCTCCATACAACAGTTTGAGATTTCCTGCTTGTGCCGTATACCTATTTCTTCAGACTGCACCCAGCCACGTCTCTCGTTGATGATATTCGCAGCCATGACTGCCCTCTCACCAATCTTATGGCTATCATTTATTTTCCCATTCATATCCACACGGTTGGCATCAATGTGCAGGTGTAGAATGCCACTTTTAGAATCACGATGCAGGGCGGCTATGTACTGCGAACCTTTGAGATTGGTTTGTTTTGAGGAAGCCCGTTTGGTCTTTTGGGAAAGGTCTATGGAATCGAATACCCGGATGAACTCATCTGCCAAACGAGCCCAGTCATCCATTGTCCAGTTTCGGCTCTCTTTTTCGGACGGGGAAATTTCAATTCTTATCACGTTTCTGCCAAGAGGTCTGCCCTTGTTGATTTTCTCGGTAAACATCTTCTGCACGAGCATCATCCGACCGTACATCGCTTCCGGTGAAATATCATCGGGCAACAGGTTGGCTTTGACTATATCCGCTCTGTCTTTATTGACGGAATATCTTATGGCATTTGCACCATGTGGAATGGTACTGGCTTTTGCTATCATAATAGGTAAGGATTTTTATTCTGTTAGGTAATTCTTTATCTGGCCCCAGCGGTTAATAAGCTGTGTAGCTGCTATCATCCATCGCTCTACAAAGCGTGTGTCGCGGAAGTATATGGCTCGTTTGTCCGCTTGGATGGATTTCACGGCTGCCGCAATACGGATAAGGTCGCCCCTTGCATCCGTCAGACTGCATAAGGCTTCTACCTCACGCTCAGACAACCGTTGCCGTGGATGCTGCCCTAAAGCAGTGCGGCGCACATAGTTGCTCATGGATAAACCGCAGGTCTTGGCAAGTTCTTTCGCTTTGGCGTATTCCTGTTCCGTTACTCTGGCTTCAAGTCGCAGGGTACGCTTTATAACTTTCTTGTCATTTTCTTCGTCAGCTTCATTGTTGATATTCTTTTTCTTCATGTTTTGTTATGTTATGGGTGAGACATCAATCTAAAAAGGGACAGCAGGGTGGGAGCTTGCGACTGCCGGAATACGCCTATGTAGTACGGATGAGTGTAACGAATTTGTGCGACATAGGAACTTCTTGCGACCCCACACAAAATATAGGCTCTACCGCCATATCCAATATGATTATGTCTGACCATCTGCTGAAACATCCTCGTTAGATTCTTCCTCTCTCGCAGGCGGTGGAGAAACCGAAGCAGAAGGGAAAGAAAAAGAGGACGAGAGTAGTTCCCCTTTGTCTGATATAACAGGTAATTTGTCTTCAAAGGAAAAATCAGTGTCAGAAATACAGCCCTCATTCATTACTTCTGATTGACTGTAATCATTAGAATTGGAAACGTTTTCCTCCAGCGGGGGTGTTGGTAAAAGAGGCTTCGCATCATTGGATAGTGCGCCTGTATTCTCTCCTTCCTCTTGTCGGTTTTTGATTCGAACATAGAAAGGATTGTCTATGCGATTGCCATTTTCCATCCATGCCGATATACATTTCAGCGTGTGGACACTTGTTCTGTTGCTTTGCGCAGATGCGACAATTCTCAACTGGTTCATCTTGTCCAACACGCGGGATATGGTTTTCTTGTCATAATCCAATTTACTGGACAAATCCACTTCCGAAAGGATGGCTTGCCCCACTTGTAAGGTTGTGGAAAATCCTTTTATGGCATAATCGTTTTCTTCCAGCACTGCCGCTTCGATAAGTTGGTGCAGAATTTTCATGCGGTCAATGCCATACTTGCTCCCTGCCAGATATGCAAGTTGCTCTGACGAAAGCACTATACAATAATTCAAGTTTGTTTTCATCGTCTGTCAATTTTGAAGATGGTTTATAAATGGTGCAGCCAAAAGAGAAAGTCAGCGGTGCATACCGTAACCTCTCTCCGGCATATAATACTCCTTGTCGTATGCAATGTGGTCAAGCACATCTTGAAGCCTGTCAAGTTGACGGCTGTCTAATATACGGATGGCGGCAATGGTAATGTTCTGTGAAGCGATACGGCGGTGTTCACAATTCCGTTCTGATGTACTTCCGTCTCCATCGACATGGACACTTCGCAGGTAATTATTCACCGTCTCGGTCTGTTCCTTGCTTGGAAAGGTGGAGGGATAACGGTCTTGAACATACGTAACCATGTGGCTGACCGCATTTGCCAACAACGGGGCACGTTCTTGTAGTTGTTTGATAAGTTTTTCTTTTCTCATATTGTGATTTATATTGTCCCGTATCCCAAGCATTTTTATAACTTTCTATTTTGTTTGTTTCCTGTTTTTATTCTTTTTCGAGGGCAAAAGGGGGACAAGGGGACATTAGTTTTTTCTTTTCCCTTATTTTGAAATTAGAATGGTAATTCCAGTTCACTTGGCAGAGTTGCGCAGGACTCTTCACTTGGAGCGTCCACCCTCACCCATGGGTATTTCGTCCGTCCCGTCTTATCGCAGTAGGCTGGATGCAGCCCCTTGACCTTCTCCTGTTCACTCCGTTTCCAATTGGGAAACATGGACATCAGGCGGTTGATGTATTGCGAAGTGTATTTGGACGGATTTCGTCTGACTAAATCATTGGGCAGTTCCTCTATAATCTGCCGGGCACAAACCATATTGAGTGAGGTCATTGTGGAATTTGGCTCTGAGTATGCTCCTTTCTGATAAGCCAGTCGTGTCGGAATCATCCAGCTTGCATACTGCATGGGAACCTCACGTTCCAGATACATTTCAATATCTTCCATAATGGGGTCAACAATGATGTTGGAATGTTGCATCTGTATCTCGTTGGCCTCTACCTCCATATCGGGAGCCAAGTATAATTTCATACCTTGCTTATAATAGGTATATGCCTCTGCCCAAAATTGAGGAACGGAACGTTGCAAATCATCCAACCAATCTGACACATGACCGTTGCCTTTGACAGGGATTATCCACCAGCGACGGTTTCCGTTGTCCCCTTGCAGGAAGTTTGTCTCATTGGTAGTCGCTGCAAAGACATTGTGCCGCATGAACTCCACCACCTTATGCCCATAAGCCGGACGCATATAATCACTGCAACGGCTTAGAAAAGCCTTGGCTGCCTCTGCATCGTTCGCCCGTTTCAAACCATTCAACTCACTGATTTCAATAATCCAGCCATTGGTTATGGTTTCCACTTTCTCCTTGTCACCACTGGCAAAAGAGAATGAATCGTTGAACCATCTCCCACTGATGGCTTTGAAAAAGGTGCTTTTCCCGATACCTTGGGGACCGGGCAAGGTCAGTACGTTGTCAAACTTGCAACCTGGATTAAATACTCTTGCTACAGCCGCCACGAACCAAAGTTTTGTCTGTTCCCTGACAAGCGGATTGTCCTCGGCTCCAAGATAATCGATGATGGTTGTGGCTATGCGAGGTTGTCCGTCCCATGTCTCTTGTGAGATGAATTCCTGTACTGGATTGAAACTCCGTTCAGAAGAAGTGGTCTTCAGTATCTCAAATACCTTATTCTGCGTCAGACGTATTCTGTATGTCCTTTCCAGATAGTCCTGTATCTTTCCTGCTGATTCTTCATCAATTTTGTTACCATTGACATTGCGGAACAAAGGGCAGAAACACACATCGTCCTGACAGAAGGTATCGTACCTTATCTGACTAAGATTCTCATCCAGCGTAAAAATAAGCCGGAGATTGCTGATGGAACGAGCCGGATTCCCGTAACTGTCTGTTGCCAGATTCTTTTTCCAATTCTCTTCCATACCGCTATTCTTTGATATGGATGCCACCTGATTCCTTTGCCAAAGACAGTGCGAGGTCTGCATCCACTACGATTTTTCGTCCTATCTGTGTGATAGCTTTGTCTATGATACCGCTTTTCTTAATGCGGTTTGCCGTGGGTACACTGCATCCGAACACACGGGCGATTCCCTCTATGCCATAGTAGTTGCCTTTGGATGCCACTTGGGGAGTGGCCGCTTCTGTACTCTCCACACTTTTAGTGATGAGAAAGCAAAGCTCCTCACCCGTCATCATGGCGATGGGCTTTTGGAGTAGTTGGTTAAAATTGAGTTTTTCTTCCATACCTTTACTTGTTTGATGATTAAATACTTTAAGCCTCGGCTCAACTCTGTAAAACCGATTTCGCAAGCAAAGGTAGTGTATGAAACTCTGTGTGTTGGTCGGTTTATTTATACCTTAATTTAACCGACCGTATTACAACAGTTGTTTGCAAAATAAATACGGATAGCTGGATTTCCCAACTACCCGTTATTGGCAAAATAGTCCGTCCATCGGTCTATTATCCGTTTTGCTTTGGTGTAACTGCTTCCTCTTTGGGGTGAGTTCAAAGTAAGTTCCTTGATTTCCCCGTATCGCTTCTGCGGTATATCGTGCCCGTAATGCCGTTGTGAGAACTGTTCGATGGCACAGTGGAATGTCATGTATCTTGTAGACGCTTTTATCTTGCCAGACTTTACCAATGATTTCAACAGATAGGCAAGACTTATATCCTCGGTATTCTCTTCAAGAAACAAACAGATTCCTTGCTTGATGCGTTCTTTGTCCCCTACAAGAATATCATCCAATGACTGTATTACCTTCTTGTTCCCACGTCTGCCTTTTATTTTTCGCAAGGCAAATATAACTTCCTTCCATATTTCAGGGTTACACATCTCTACAGTATCTTCCCACTCCGCTTTGGTTTCTGTGCCCATCTCTATACTTCCATTGACAAGCATGGTAACGCATGACTTTACCAAAAGCATATCACCATGGTCAACCTCTTCACTATTCAGCAGACGGTTAAGCAACTTTGCCATACGGGACAGACCGTGGTCAAACACGACAAAATAATACATGCAATAAGCCAAGTCTTCTTTCTTTTCCTTCACACGGTCATAGAGATTAGCCATAAATCCACCAATAAACACCGCATGGGAGAGGAAAACAATTTGAGAGATATAGGTCAGGAACTGATAGACCATTTTTCTTTCCAGTTTACTCAACAGATAAAAACCTTTGCTGTTTCTCATAAGCAAATCCAACTGTACAGTCAAGTAGGTTCTCATTTCCAATGGCAGGTGATTCCAGATTTCAATAGGCGTTTCAGAATGAACCATCAGCAGCCCTAACTTCGGAGAAGTAAGCAGTTCAATTGTCCCCGTTTCTACATTGATACCTATCCACAATCGTTTGTTTGTGATACATTGGGCGATGGTCTCGGTATATTGGCCAGCCCATTGTCGGTTTGCGATGTCTGGTACATCCTTCCCGTTGGCAAAATCTGAAAGCCAATTGTACATCATCAAGGCTTCGGGTGGTGTGCAGTCCCGCATCATCTGGTACATGTCCATCAGAACAGTTATACCACCTTTGGCCACAGCATCTATGCGCTTACAAAAGTTGGTATATACTTCTTCATTGACTGATTTCCATGCACGGATAGCCATATCAGCAGTGTCCTTTCTCTTGGAATAGGATTTTATCCTTTCTATGAAGTTTCTCATTGTCTTATGGTATTAAGGTTGTCTGAACAGTTTGAGCAATTCTTCTGTGGACATGCTTACCAGCTTTGCCAACAGAGCATCCCTTTCAGAAGTATTACCCAGGTTTAGCAGCTTTGAATTGTTCTGCATCTGTATGTCGAGAGGATAATGCTCGATGTAGATTTGAGTAATGGCATGGTCTGAAGAAGCATGTCCCATGCTCTCCGAGATATAATCCATATCCACTCCGGCATTATGCAGGTTGGTGGCAAACGAGTGCCGGCACCATGTACCGGACGGACATATTGACTTGTCCCAATTTAATGCTTCATGGCATATCCTAATAATACGGTCTTTTACGTTTGAGTTTTCCTGCATGGTATATTTACGGCGCAACTCTTCTGTTTCCGCACCTTTTAATATATGAGGAAAAACAAAGCCACCCCGAGTCGGAGGTGCCGCCACTTCATCTAACACATATTGTAAAGGAGGGATAATGGGAACGATTACTTCAGAACCATCGGCACTTCTTCGGGAAGTTTTCTTTCGGTTGAAGCGGAAAGCCTTGCCATCTGTCTGATAATAATAACTGTCGTAAGTCAATCGCCCTGCATCTGCCATGTTGAAGCCATTGCACAGGTACTGGGCAAGAAACAATCCCAATGAGTAGTGGGCACGTTTGGTATATTCTTCCGACCAATGTTCGGGATATTTCTTTGAGACAAAAAGGTTGTATAACTCCGTCATTTGACAGACATTCAGAAAGCTCTGTTTGCGCTTCGCACTCTTGGGTATGCTCACAAGCCCTTTTTCCTTCTTATTAGAAAAAGGATAAGGAACATCTTTGAGATAGCCTTCATGTATGCACCTGTTCCATACAGCACGGCAACAACGGAGATAAATCCCGGCGGTAGTATCGCTGATTTTCCCGACCATCGCCCCATTCTCGTCTTTTACTCCATTATGCATACCGTCTTTCCACTTCTGAATTTCTGCAGCACTGATGCAGAATCCTCTAATCATATTGGTTCCGAGAATTTTTCTGAATGATTTGAGCGCGCACTCGTAGCTCTCTGCTGTGGTAAAACGTGCACCACCATCATCTGTCCGTAATTCGTGGATGATTTGCTCCCATACACCGACAAAGGATTGTGACTTGGTCGTATCTTCTTTGGATGGCATCACTCCCTCACCCATGATACATTGGCGTACCATTTCAAATGTCAGGATGCCACCTTTATTCAGGTTCATCAGAATTTCTTTGTATTTGGGAATAAAGGTATCTTTCCACTCTTTTTGAAGTTTATAATTATCGCTTCTACTTTTTACGGCATTGCAAATATCGGAAAATTCTTTCGCTGTATAAGAGCCACCGACAGGGTAGTAAAATGCTTTGCGTTCTAATGTAAAACGAACAGATAGGGGATACTCACTTGACTTCCTCCTATTAGTTCGAATATCAAGGGCAAGTGATACAGTACAACCACGCTCCTTGAAAAGAGGTAAAGACTTTGTCAATTTTTCCATTGCATTCAATAGTTTATGTTCTACATAACCTCTGAATACAGACGCTTTGCGATGTGAGGTATACATACGCAAAACACTGCATATAACCACATAATTCTTATCCTTAATTGGATAAAAATATTGTTGTTATATGCAGCGGTGCAATCTCGTTGTCTCTTGTCGCTGACTGGTAACCGGGCTTATGCTAATCGGTCTCAACCCCTAGAGCAACTCTCGCGTTTCGTTGATATTAAAGTATCCTCCGACTGGTACTTCCTCTACGCTTCGATTCATCGGAATGGAATAACCCTCCCACGATGGTTAGGCAAACTCACTTTTCCATATTGCAGGAAAGAGCACTCTATTGTCATGGTTTGCCTTATACATAGTGCGACAAAGTTAATGAATTATCTTCATATTTTGAAATAACAGATTGGAAATTGAGTATCATAGACACTATTAAACTTTTATTCTTTTGAAATAATTGTCGTAAAATTGAACAGTTTAAAATATTTATGACTAAATTTACATCCGATTTTATTCACTTAATTTTGAATGTCATGGAAGGAATTGTATATAGGCACTTAACTCATAAAAAGAAAAAAAACGGTGAGGTTTCTTGGATTCTTGCCAAAATGAATCTATATGACTACATTGGCAATTTAAAACGGAATTTCTTTGATTATGATATCCAGCGTAGAATTGTTCCTAACCTTTATTTGGATAAGATTTGGGAAACTGTATTGCGCGATGATTTCATACCTTCAATAACATTAACAACTACCGATAAGGCGATAGAAACTGATTTTTCTAAAGATGAAAATTTAATAAATTTGAGTCAATGTGAGATTATTGATGGTCTTCAGCGTACTTATCGTCTATGGAGTCTGATATATCTAGAAAAAGTATTGGAGAAAATTCAAAGTAAAAGTGCTGATGAGATAATTCAGTTTATCAGAGATGATGTAACTTATGGCGGAAACAAGTTATTTAATTTAAAAATTTTAAGCAGAAAGAATCTAAAGACCCTTTTAGAAAATAATCATGCTCTTTTGGATAAATATATTGAAGCTTATAGGAGTTTTGATATCATCATTAATATATGGGTTAATCTTAGCCAAGAAGAAATTATACGTAAAATGCTTACTCTAAATGCAGGGCAAAAAGGAGTTACCTCTACTCATCAATTCGAACTTCTTTTTCTCCATTTTTTCGAAAGCCTAGAACTTCCTAAAGACGTGCAGCTCCTGAGAGAAAAGGATCCAGACTATTTTAAAATCAAAAACGGTAATGACCGTAAAACAGGCCAATTTCTTATGAGTTCTGTAGTGATTGCTCTTCAAAGTTATATTCAGGGGAAACCGTTACGAATTTCACAAGTTAATAAGATAAATATTGATGATTTTAATATTGATGAGAATGATGCTTTCCGATACTTTACAAAACAGAACCTCGAAGATTTTGTGAGATTGATATATGGAATAGATCAGAAATTCTTAAGAAACAAGGAACTTGCGAATTGGTTGATGAAGGATACTACTCTAAGTGGAATTTTTTCAGCTTTGGGAAATTGTAACTCCAAGCAATCGAACTTTGACAATAACTCATTAGCCTATAAAAAATTGAATGATTTAACGCCTGCAAATATTGATAAAGTTGGATTTGATAAAAGCTATAATCAATTATCAAGTGTAAAACTAAATGTCGGAAATGCTGTTAGAAAAGCTGTATATAATTATTTCCTCAATATGTTTGAGGGTAATAAATCTTATTCATGGTCACAAGCATTTAACAACTACTACGATGAAGAGGAGTGATTTATACAGAGCAGTGGCTCGAGATATTGCAGCCAAAGCTAAGAATGATAGGCTTATTGACGATGATGAAGAAAATTCTGTAAATGATAATATCGTTAATTATGATTCTATAGGTAATTTAGGTACTGTCGATATCTTTGATGATATTAATAAATTAGGTATCTATAAAGAAGTAGCCAAAGTTATAAATTTGTTTGATGGAACTGACAATGCTGATATAGCATTTGGATCAAATATATATTTTGGAAATGTTGAGCAGAAGAATGAGCCAAATTATGTGAAAGATGTTTGTATTTATGATTCAACAAATAAATTTACTGTGATAACAAGCGAAATGCTTTATGGCGTTTGTAGAAATCCAATCAATACTACTCAAATTCGTAATATATTTGAAAGTATATTAGGAGTTTTGAATAACAATGCCATAGATACAACTGATTTTTGGAATTTGTGTAAAAACCCTGTTCCCCAAAAATTTATTATTGTAACAAATACAACATTACCCATTCCATTAAAGCAGGATGATCTTTGGAATCTTTTTAGTTTCGGATATTTATTGTACATAAATGGTTATGCTGTAACAAAACATCCAGACTTAGATTTTGATAAAAGTCGTAAGTTTAAAAATTCTATTTTATATACTTCAAATAAGGAATATGCACAGTATTATGACGTGTATAATCTTATTGGGGAAAGCCACTATTGTGATGATGTTTTGAGTCGATATCTCAATATGTATCATATTCTAGAGTATATGGTTTTTCGTTCCCACTTAGTAAATCTTTCAAAAGGCTCAATACGAAAGAATGCTTTTGTAAGAAGGACTATTGAAAAGATGACCCGAAATAATAAATCAGAAACGGATGTAATTATTGATACGCTTCCAAAATTATTTCCAAATTTAAGTTCTATGATAGGATTAGACGCTGCCCAAAAAAGAACGGTTCAAACATTCTTTGATATAAACATTAGTGGAAGCTCGGATAAAAAAATGGCTGAATTGATTTATAAGATAAGGAATAGTATCGCTCATAATAAAGCAACAGAACTTCATTTTGGATTTGGAAATATTGATGAATATCACGCTATGATAAGCGTAATTAGGAAGATTGTAGAGATAATGGAGAATAGAATTATTGACTTAATCAATAATAATAATCCTAACCATCCTCTAGAATACGAAAAACGAGAATTTTTAGTTTATTGATCGATATATGTAACAATTTTGCATTTATCATACTTTTCTGATATTTAAAATTAGAGTAAATATTATATAGAATAAGGTTTTAGGGTACTGATTTTCAATAACTCTGTTTCTTATTCTATATAAACTCTATTTTCTTAGAATGTTTTTTCGCTATTTTTGCGAAAACAATGCGAAAACAAATTGTTTCAGTTATGGGTATTTAATGAGTTTTATAAGGAATAGTAAAATTATAACTACTTGATATTCAGTTAATATTGATAAAATGAACTATCGTAGAATATCATCTTATCGTTCTCATAATCTGGAGGTCCCTGGTTCAAGCCCAGGCTGGTCCACATAAGAAGCCTTGTAAATGTAATGTTTACAAGGCTTCTTTGTTTGTTATATGTCTATTCTTAAATAAAAGCGGCTCAACATAAAAGACGGGCAAGTTTTGGATCAATGTAAAGTTTTAAAGAGTTCTATCTGAGAAAATAAAAATCCCATTCTGATGTCACACTTGACACTCAAAATGGGATAACACAAACAAAACAAACAATATTGGAGCGATTTTCACAAATGGCTCATACGGTATATCTAATAAATTAAATTATGTCATTACGGTATTTAAATCTCGAACAAAGGTATCATTTTACATTTAAATGCAGAATATGATTTAATATTAGTTATAAAGAATAATATTTTTATATATAAAGAATAGTTCAAAATTATAAAGAATTGTAGTTATATTACTTCTACAAACTTCAATTATTCAACTTATAATGTGAAACATACCCTCAGAAGTAATGTAAATCCCGCAACTTCTTTTCTTGCAAGAAATAAATTTCTATATTGGGGCAATAAGCAACCCAATACCTATTTATCCAACTATGGCTGATACCATTTCTTATCAATACGCCGCTCTGTCTGCATTGCAACGCGCTGCCGACCAGGACGAACTATGCCTCGCCAAATACAGTGAAATAGAGAAAAAAGACGCTCCCTGTTTCTTTGGGGGAAGTTGACGCAACCTTATATGACGGCACGCTGCCTCATCGCTCTGTCCAACGTAGTACAATCCAGTTTCAACCTGACTCCCGCCCAACTTTCGATGCTGAAAGACCCAATTGTGACAGCAAGTAACAACCACCAACATCCCCTTTCTGCAAGGGCTGAACCGGGAAGAACGGGAAATCTATGCGGAACTGCTATCGGTCAATAACAGCAAAAGCGAAAGCGGATACATCCTGCACCTGCTTGACGTATGGAAAGGAACAGCCAATCTGAAGAAAGCAGTCGCTAACATCCGGCGATAGGAAGAGCCGCTACAAGCCCCTATTCCTCTACCTTGTGCCACCGGCTTGTCACAGTTGTGCCATCGAAGTGTCACAGTTGTGCCAAGCCGGTGGCACAACTGTGACAGCCCCGTGTCATTACCCGGTCACTCCAACAATCAGGATTTAAAGGTAGCTTATTGGAGCTAAAGCCAAAAAGAAGTATCTTTGACGCACTAAATACAAAAGCCCGAATGAGATTTCTAAAATATAGTTTGCCTGTCCTCTATCTGCTTCTGGCAGAATGTACTTCCGTTTCCGGTCACAAGGAAAAGGAAAGGCTCACCATGGCAGAATACAAACATCCGTCGGATGATATGCAACCCCGCGAAGAATGTTCCCCTGCCCCTCAACCAAAGAAAAGTGCCATGGCTCTCTACATGGATTCTTTAGGACTGGTCAATATAGCGGAACTGGACAGCAGTATCACCGTGAAGTTGATGTACACACAAGCCGACAATTTCACCGGAGAGGTGCTTTACGATGATTTGTCGGAAGCCTATCTGCATCCCGACGCAGCATACGCCCTCGTGAAAGCACAGGAGGCACTGAAACAACTGTATCCTTCCTACAATCTCGTTGTCTACGATGCCGCCCGTCCGATGTCCGTACAAAAAAAGATGTGGAATGTAGTGAAAGGAACACCCAAATACAAATACGTCTCCAACCCGAACCGTGGCGGCGGACTTCACAACTACGGACTGGCGGTAGACATCAGCATTCAGGATTCTCTCGGACAACCCTTGCCTATGGGAACCAAGGTAGACCACTTGGGGATAGAAGCCCATATCACACAAGAAAGTGAACTGGTACGAAACGGAAAAATAAGTGAAGCGGAACGGCAGAACCGGATACTGTTGCGGAGAGTAATGAAAGAAGCCGGATTTCGCGCCCTGCCCAGCGAATGGTGGCACTTCAACTTTTGTAGCCGGGATGTAGCAAGGCAGAAATATAAGGTAATACCATAAATAACAAGGCAATATCCGGACATCAGACTTATTTATCTCACTTCCCGAACAATAACGACCTATGACTCCAATCTCTCCCGAAACCCGACAGTTTATCAACGAACATCAATCCGACGATGTACGCAACCTGGCCCTGCAAGCCCGGAAATACCCCGATGTAGACATACCGGCTGCTATCACCCAAATAGCAGGACGACAAATCGCAGCCGAGAAAATCCCCTCCTGGAAAGAGATAGACGATATATGGTATCCGAAACATCTTTCACTGGAGCAATGTTCTTCAGAAATCACTGCCCGTTATAAAGCAAGCCTCCTGCAAGGTGAGTCTCTGGCCGACCTGACCGGAGGATTCGGAATCGACTGCTCTTTCCTCGCCACCGGATTCCGATCGGCCACTTACGTAGAACGTCAGGCAGAACTCTGCGCCATAGCAGCCCACAACTTTCCCGCACTCGACCTCAACCATATAAGTGTCAGAAACGACGACGGAGTAGCCTATCTGGAAGCCATGTCTCCGGTAGACTGTATCTTTCTCGACCCCGCCCGCCGCAATGAGCACGGCGGAAAAACCGTTGCCATTTCCGACTGTGAGCCTAATGTGGCCGAGCTCGAAGGACTCCTGTTGAGCAAAGCCAACCGGATAATGATTAAACTTTCCCCCATGCTCGACCTTTCACAGGCACTGAAAGAATTGCCGCACACACAGGAGGTACATATCATCTCCGTCAATAACGAATGCAAAGAACTCCTGTTGTTACTCGGACAGACAGCACCGGAAGAAATCCCGGTTCACTGCGTAAACCTCTCCACAAAAGGAGAGCAGGAAAAACAACTCTTCGTATTTACCCGCGAACAGGAACAGCACAGCGAGTGCAGCTATACAGACACACTTGGCAATTATCTGTACGAACCCAATGCTTCTCTCCTGAAAGCCGGTGCTTTCCGCAGCATTGCCGCGGCTTACTCCGTCAAGAAGCTGCATCCCAACAGTCATCTCTACACTTCCGATACGCAGATTGAGGGTTTTCCCGGCAGAACATTCCGCATCATCAACCGGTGCAGCCTCAACAAAAAGGAAATAAAGGAGAATCTGTCAGACCTGAAAAAAGCGAATATCACAGTCCGCAACTTTCCGGCTACGGTGGCAGAACTCCGCAAACGTATCAAGTTAGCGGAAGGGGGAGATACCTACCTCTTTGCCAGCACCTTAAACGATGGACAGAAAATACTGATCCGTTGCGGGAAAGTCTGATTCCTGCCGGATGAGAAAGAAACTTCCTCATTACATCATCTATCAAGAAAGTATCATAGAGTAAAGAAACTATTTTCCTGATTTTTCTCTCAAGTCATCTTTGGGGATTGTCGTCTCGTTTCCATCCCGGACAGCCATATAATGCGGGGACATGATTTCAATGCCCGCCTCATTAAATTTATCTTGAATGTTCTGGTGCAAGTCCGAATAGATTTGAGTCATCTTATCCGCTTCCTTGATATAAGCATTAATCTGATAAACCGGATACCAGTCACTTAAAGATGTTTCCAACACGAACGGACGCGGATCGTCCACCACTCCGGGAGTATTCAATGCCGCATCAATCAATATCTGATTGACTTGCCGCCAAGGGATATCATATCCGATAGATACTTCCGAATGGATAATCAACCCGTATTCACGTGCCGAGGTACTGTAATTCACGGTATGCGAGGACATGATAAATGAGTTGGGAACGGTAACCACCTCATTCTTCGGTGTACGGATACGGGTGACAAGGGGTGTTTTCTCTATAATATCTCCGGTAGTATCATTCAGTTTAATCCGGTCGCCCAACTTAAACGGGCGCATATACGTAATCACCAGCCCGGCAATAATATTACCGATCACCGTACTTGAACCCAACGATACAATCAATCCGACAAATACCGAAATCCCTTGGAATACCCCTGAATCAGAACCCGGCAAATAAGGATAAATCATCGCAATCATAAATGCGTAAAGCAGGAAACGGACGATATGGAAAGTCGGCATTGCCCAATCCGGATAGAAACCGTTGAATTTCAAACGCCCTGCTTCTATCTCACGGGCCAGATAGTGCACCAGTCGTACCAGATACCGCACTGCATACCAGATAATAATGATTGTAAACAGCTTGGGAATATAATCAATAATACCCACAAAAATGCCACGGATCGGGTTCCAGATATAACCCAATATACGATAAGCCAGTCCTTCTGTTTGCGGGAAAATAATGAAAATCAGCGGAATAGTAATCAATAACTGCAATCCCATAAGAATATACCGCCCGATGCCCGCCAGAAAGACTAACAAATTAGCTTGTTTTTGGGCATCCAACAATTCATATCCTTGAATGGAAACAGGTCGTATCTTCGTATCTTTCAGACGCAAAATACGTACTTTCAGTTTACGGAAAAGCCAATTCGTCAGGCGAAACAGGAAGTATTGCCCGACAATCACCAGAATGAAATAAAGCACACGTTTCGCCATTCTCCAAAGCCCGTGTTCGGCTTTCATATCGTGCAGTTTGGTGATAACGTTTTGTTGTCTTTCCTTCGCAAGAGAATCACGGGAAATGCCTTCCCACAAAGCATCCTGATCGGTAAGGGAAAGCAACACCTTGTTACCGTACATCAAATCGGAAACAATGTCCGAATGGTCGATCGACACGGAGTCCGGGCGGAGGTTAAAACGTCTTCCCAGTTCTTCAATTGCAGCACCGGTCATTTGCGCACGTTGCTGGGGAGTGTATCCGCCACGTTTGGTAAAAAGATAAAATAAGGTATCTCCGTCGGCTACCACAGGGATTCCTTTGGTAAACTGTCGCAAAGAATCGATACGTTGACGCTGCCGGACGTACTTCACGGAGTCGACGGCAGCCATTTGCAGTTTCATCTGCTCCATTTCCATACGCATATTCGCCTCGTTGAGCCGGGCTGCTTCGAGGGATTTTTGCAGATTGGCCACATAGACAGAGTCTGAATCCCGGTTCAGAGGTGTGTTGTGCACGGTAGTTACACTATCACCTGCAAATATCTTCTTGACAGCTTCTCCCAACTGTGCCCGTACTCCCGTTGTTCCCAAAAGTACAATGAGCAGTAACACTAAACGTTTCATTTTATTCATTTCCATATCCTATATCCCCTGACAGTGAATTAAGGTTAATCTATTTTTTCACTAAAACAGAGCAAACATACGGATTGTTTTTGACATATCAATTTTGAAAATGATTATCTTTGCCACTAAAAGAGAAAAAAACATGAATATACTGTTTCTTATCGGAGGATTAATCCTCATTCTTCTAGGAGCTAACGGACTCACGGACGGGGCTGCTTCAGTTGCCAAACGTCTCCGTATCCCCTCCATTGTTATCGGGCTTACTATCGTCGCGTTCGGTACTTCTGCCCCCGAACTCACCGTCAGTGTGTCTTCTGCTCTTAAAGGCAGTGCGGACATTGCCATAGGTAATGTGGTAGGAAGTAATATATTCAATACACTGATGATTGTAGGCTGCACGGCTTTATTCGCTCCGATTGTCATCACCCGGAATACACTCAAAAAAGAGATTCCGCTCTGCATTCTATCTTCTGTCGTCCTGTTGGTTTGCGCCAATGACGTCTTTCTGGATAAAGCACCAGAAAATATCCTGAACAGGGTAGACGGACTGTTATTGCTTTGTTTCTTCGCTATCTTTATGGGATATACATTTGCTATCGCTTCCAAGCCCTCCACAGGGGGACAGGAAGAACATCTCGTACCGGAAGAAGAGAACGAGATAAAATTGCTCCCCTGGTGGAAATCGGTTCTTTATATTATCGGAGGGCTGGCTGCACTAATTTACGGAGGACAATTATTTGTTAACGGGGCTACGGGTATCGCCCGCAATCTGGGCGTCAGCGAGTCAATCATCGGTCTGACACTGGTGGCCGGAGGGACTTCTCTGCCGGAACTTGCCACCTCTATCGTTGCCGCACTAAAGAAGAATCCGGAAATAGCTATCGGAAATGTAATCGGCAGTAACCTCTTCAATATCTTCTTTGTATTGGGATGCAGCGCCAGCATTACTCCCCTCCACCTTAGCGGAATCACCAACTTCGACTTGCTCACACTGGTCGGCTCGTGCATCCTGCTCTGGCTGTTCGGATTGTTCTTCGCCAAACGGACAATCACACGAATAGAAGGAAGCATTATGATACTCTGCTATGTAGCATATACCGTGGTATTGATTTATAATACATAGATAAAAAGTAAACTAACATTTATTTCACCTCGACAATCGTCAATACATTAACGCCATATTTTCCGTCATCGGATATCGCCCAGGTAGTATCCCCATTCGCACAACGGATAGCGTAACGGGAATTATATTTCAACCTTTCCGAACCGTCCGGTATCCACAGCCCTAACCTATATTTTCCGGGAGCAACCGAATCCGGCAATCTGAGAGACAAATCAACGGAATGCGTCAACGGTGTATACGTAGAATCTTCCGGCTGGAACGGTTGCCAGTCCAACGGATTTGCTTCGGTCGGAAATTCCATGACTTTCCCTTTATCGTCAATCAGTACGAAATAGACCGGATGTTCGCCAAACACAGTAGCAAACCCTCTATTTATCAAACTCAGGTTCAGGAGATTGTCTTTTCCTGCTTCCAACGCTTTCGGCATCCGAAGAGATTGCAGTTCAATCCGATACCCCAAATGATCGCGTATATAATCGAACATATTACGTTCCACCTTCGTACCATCTTTCTTTTGGAAATAACTGTCGGATACAGGCATATGATGCTGATGCAAAGAATCTTCCGTTATCATGGTTTTCTTCCAGACTACCATTGAATATTCAGGAGGATTATTCTCGTCAAACTTATTATTGGGGTGTTGTTCCTTATAATTATGTATCACGCTCAATGAGGTGAAGTGCTGGAGGAACAGACGTCTTGCTGTCTGCAATCCGTCAATAATCCAACCCGCCGAAGGACTGTCGGGATCGGCACCTACACTCCAGAATCCCCAAGGCAACTCGCCATCGACCACCAAATAAGGCGATTCTTTGACAATCTGGTCAAAGTTATCAGTCCCCTCATGCATTTCCGCATCCCAACGATCCGGACGTATCACAATAAAATCATCATGAAACGAAAGCCTCTTATATAACTCCGGCTTATCTTTCAGCAGATTCTTAAACATAGGAAGCCTTACCTGTACCTGCCTTTCTTCAGGAACCACCGAAAGAAGCTTTTCCAAAATAGCAGTTTTCGTTTCATCCGAGTTCTCCAGTCCTTGAACAGAGCTGTGCCATTCTCCCCAAGCACCCACCATACCGGCCTGTACCACCAGAATCAGGTCTTTATTTTTCTCCAGAAAAGGTTTCAACTGGTCCAGATGTTCCAATATCTGCTCTCCGGTAGGACCGACCGCCGCTCTCCCCATAAAATCCCGCTCGTAGGCAAAACGTAATACCGCCTTCTTTCCTTGTTTCTGCAATTCATCAAAATACACCTGCATCGTATTGAGATTCTCCTCCGACAGTTTTTCACCTATCAGATAAGTAAGATAGAAATAGCTCTGGGCAAGCGAAACACTATCCGCCACGTATTTGGCAGACAGTTCCAACAGTTCTTTTGTCGGACTGTCTTTTTCTTCTTTCACATCTACCGCCGTCTCCAACCGGAAACCTCGTCCGGGATTATAGATTCCGTTTTCACCGTGCGTATCATCTACACAAATTCCACGAAAATCAAGGACCTGCTGCGAATTGCCGCAACTACTTGCCAGCACAGCAAACAAAGCAGCTACCATACTGCCATACATCCAATTCTTCTTCATAGTAATATTTTTGTTTATGCGGGCAAATATATAACATTTCGCAACACCACCACTCTTTACAGCCCATTTCGCGCAGTAAAGTATCAGTTTGAGATAAAAAATGCAAAAGTATTAGTTAATGCTAAGATTGTATTTGTTCCACCAACAGAATAACTCTACCTTTGTCTAATAAAATAATACATGAGAAAACTTAATTCATTAAACCTACAATATTAATTACTTAATGAAAAATATCATGAATAGACAAAACGCTTTTACGCTACTTGCTACATTCGCACTGCTTTTTTGTTTCACATTCTCCTGCAATGCCAAAGGAAAAGACAAAGCCAAACATGTTGTTCTCATCGGACTGGACGGTTGGGGAGCTTACAGCTTGCCTAAAGCAGACATGCCCAATGTCAAGAAACTAATGGAAGACGGAGCTTACACGCTCAAAAAACGCTCGGCACTTCCTTCGTCCAGTGCTATCAACTGGGCATCCATGTTTATGGGAGCCGGTCCCGAACTTCACGGATACACCGAATGGGGATCTAAAACTCCGGAACTTCCGTCACGTGTTTTAAACAAGAATGGAATCTTCCCCACTATCTTCCAATTACTGCGTGATGCCCGTCCGAAAGCAGAGATCGGCTGTCTGTATGAATGGAACGGAATCAAGTATTTAGTAGATACACTTTCTCTAAGCTATCATTATCATGTGGCCGATTACAACAAGACTCCCAAAGAGTTAGGCAATATGGCATCTGCTTACATAAAGGAGAAACATCCGACTCTTGTTGCTATCTGCTATGATAGTCCCGACCATACCGGACACACTGAAGGACATGACACTCCCGCATATTATGAGAAACTCAAGGAGTTGGATACTTATGTCGGCCAGATTGTCCAGGCCGTAAAAGATGCAGGCATCCTTGATGACACTATTTTCATATTGACTTCCGACCATGGAGGCATCAAGAAGGGTCACGGCGGCAAAACAATGCAAGAAATGGAAACAGCTTTCATCATTTCCGGTAAGAATATTAAAAAAGGACTTCGTTTTGATGATGTAAGCATGATGCAATATGATGTAGCTTCTACAATAGCTCACATTTTCAACCTCGAACAACCACAAGTCTGGATAGGTAGACCAATGAAGATTGTTTTCAAATAATCGCTTTGAGATTATATACTGGAAAGGGAAAGGAGAAGCTGAAAACAAAACCAGTTTCTCCTTTTATTTTCTCTCTTTTTTTCTTTAATAGAAAAACTATTTCCAACAAAGTAAAAACTGACGGATAGGGGTCTGTTCGATACCCTGATAAGAAACGCCCTCAATTTCATCCATCGTAACAACTATTTTCGGATAATTATCTTGTATAGCCAACAAATTTCCAAATTCCCACTCAACTGAATATACTACCTGAACATATAATTTTCTCCATTGCGTTCTCCTACAAAATCAACCTCTTTATCTCCATACCGACCTATATAGAAAGTATATCCGCATACCGATAAATGGCAGCACACTATATTTTCCAATACAAGTCCGATATCAGATGCTCCTCAAACGGTAAACCAGCAAGATAAGGAAGTCCTACAAACCGATAAAAACGGCTAAATGCTTCAGAAGATTTTTATAATATTCCGGCTTATTCATTTTATTTCCTATAAGTAAATAGTCAGACATTAAGATAATCAATAAGTTCATCAGTGTTGGCAGGTGAAGGAGCTATCTTTCATCTGTATCCGTCTATTTATCAGCCCATACAACAGAAGATTAAGGAAAAAACAGTATTTAAATCTTATATCAAAGAGTTTCAATTATACTTTTCACTAACTTTTATGCTTTTTGCTAATTTTGTATTAGTATTTGATAAAATTATATTTGTCCTCCATAACAAACCACCCTACCTTTGTCCCCAGAGTTTAACAACATAAAATATATATAATGAAAAACAAATTATTTTATCTTATTGGGGTAGCACATCTATTAAGCTATATCAGTACATCTACTTCTTATATAAGCGATGTTAATGGGAAATTACCCAAACTATCACTTACAAATAACACAATAAATAATATGTTTAAGAGTTTATAAATCTAATGCAATAAATCATGAGTAAAAAAATTCATTTCTTACTTTTCTTCTTTCTCTGCCTAGCCAGTATTCCATTGGTAGCCCAGAATATTGAAGTTAAAGGAGTCGTAACAGAAGCTACGACAAACGAACCCTTACCAGGAGTCACAGTAAAAGTAAAAGGTAAAGATACTGGTACAGTTACAAACATGGACGGTAAATATACCATTAAAGCCAATAAAAGCGACATACTGGTATTCTCTACAATAGGTATGAAAAGTATAGAGCGTACAATATTATCAGACGCTCCAATTAATGTCAGTATGGAAGAAGATAACGTGACTCTCGAACAAGTAGTTGTCATCGGTTATGGTACGGCAAAGAAAAGCCACCTCTCCGGAGCAGTAAGTTCAGTAGGTGCAAAAGAATTAAATGGCGCTGTTGCCACCAATGCAGGTACAGCCCTTCAAGGTAAAATCGCAGGTGTATCTGTAACAAGTACTAGTGGTGATCCAAATGAAGGAATGACCATTAACGTACGTGGTGTTAGTTCTCTTTCCAACAATGACCCACTTTACGTCATTGATGGAGCCTTCGGAGACCTCAGTATGGTGGATCCATCAGATATCGCTTCCATTGAAGTACTGAAGGATGCGGCGGCTGCCGCTATCTATGGTTCTCGCGCTGCCGGTGGCGTAGTATTAGTTACTACTAAAAGCGGTCGCAAGGATATGCCTACCAAACTCAATGTAAACTTCTTCACCGGTTTCAGCCAAACTCCCAAAACTTTGAAAGTGTTTAATGGCGAAGAATATAGTCGCTTTGCACGTTATTACAATCTGGCAGCCGATGGTTATGGTACGGAAATCGGGGCTGTCCCATTTGTAGGTACAGGTACAGACTGGCAAGACGTAATGCTTCGTACTGCCATGACCTATAAAGTAAATGCCAACATTAGTGGCGGCTCCAAAACCGGATCATACAGTGCTTCTGCAAGCTATTTAAATAAAGAAGGTATTCTTCGCAACACAAGTCACGAATCTTATAACATTCGTTTAAAAAGCGACTATTCATTTCTAGATAACCGATTGATTATTGGAGAGTCAATGATCGTCCGTCTCTCTAAAGGAGAAGGTAATATCAACCAAGATACAATGGGAGAAATTTTACGTTTCCCTTCAGTAGTACCAGTATTCGATCCCACCAATCTTACCGGTTGGGGAACTTCAGCCGACATTAACCTTCCGAACCCGTATGCATATTACAGTACGGTCAACAGAAACAACGAAAAAACTCAAATCTTTCTCAACGCTTATTTACAGGCAGAAGTAATTAAGGGATTAAAATATAAATTAAATTTAGGACTTAGAAAGGATCATACCAAAAGCCGTACATACACAGGTGCATACGATCTAGGTACCTATGGTAAAAATGATGCCCCTGACTTAAGTGAAGGTTCATCCGATTACGAATCTTGGGTACTGGAAAACACATTGAACTATGACAGAATATTTGGTAAACATAACATTTCAGCGTTAGTCGGTTATTCTGCACAAAAAGATAAGAGTTATGGTTTGAACGGGAGCAATACAGATATTCCTGAATTTATCGAAACCATGACGGGCAATGTCAAATCAATGACAGCTTCCAGTTCATTAAACGAGTTGGCATTGGTCTCACTCTTCGGACGTGTGATGTATTCTTATGACAACCGCTATTTGGTTTCTGCATCTATCCGTCGTGATGGTTCTTCACGCTTCAAAAAAGGACATCAGTTCGGTAGTTTCCCCTCGGCTTCTATCGGTTGGAATATCAACCGCGAAAAATTCTTCAGACCACTGGAGAATATATTTGACCAATTCAAACTCCGTTTCAGTTACGGTAAATTAGGTAACCAGCAAATGGATAAGTATTACCCAACCATCAGTATAGTATCCGATGGTATGAATTATCTACAAGGTAATAATATCTGGTTTGGTCAGCTACCTAACGTTACCGCAGTATCCCCTACCGATCTGACTTGGGAAAGCACAGAAACGTTCAACGCAGGTCTGGATCTAAGTTTGTTGAATGGTAAATTAACATTGACAGCTGACGCTTATGTAAAAAACACAAATGACGTATTACTTCCAATCCCTTATGCTGCCTCTACTGGTATCAGCGGTCTCTCTATCCAAAATGCAGGGCAAGTACGCAACAAAGGATTCGAACTATCTGTAAATTGGCGCAGTACTATCGGTAATGATTTCAACTATTATATCGGCGCAAATATCACCACAGAAAAAAATAAAGTAACAAAGATTACTGCTGGCGGAGATAATTTAGCTATTTCTGGTTATTCTGCCCACGGTGCTGGCGGACGTGGCATTAACAGATTTGAAGAAGGACATCCAATGTCATACTTTAATCTGATTGAAACAGATGGTATTTTCCGTACTCAAGAAGAAATTGATAACTACAAAAACAAAGATGGAAAACAGATTCAACCGGGGGCACAACCGGGTGATGTACGTTACAAAGACTGGAACGGTGATGGCGTTATTGATGAGAATGACCAACATGATGTAGGCAATCCATTCCCTGATTTCACATTCGGCCTGCGCTTAGGCGGTGAATGGAAAGGATTTGATTTTGGTCTATTCTTTGATGGTATGACAGGCAACCAGATATATAACTATCAGCGTTACTGTCTTGAATCTGGTAAGTTCAACGGAAATTACAGTACTAAACTGGCTAACTCGTGGAGACCAGATAATCAGAATACCGATATTCCTCGCTTTTCTAAATCTGACGGAGCAGACAATGGGTTAGCATATACCGACAGATGGCTAGAAGATGGTTCCTACTTCAGATTAAAAACTCTGGATATCGGTTATTCACTCCCTAAAAATTTATTAAAGAAAATAAAACTAGAAAACGTGAGAATTTATACATCAATGGAGAATCTCTTCACATTAAGTAAATATTCCGGTTATTCTCCCGACCTCGGCGAAAGTGGTAGTGTAGATATCGGAGCAGGTTATAATGTATTCTCAAGAGGAATAGACCAAGGTCGTTATCCACTCCCACGTACTATCTCGTTTGGTATTCAGGTTAGCTTATAATATAAAAATATACACTAATTGAATTTATAACATGAAAAAGAACTGGTTATCATATATATGCATGGCAACTCTCTTATCTGGAGCACTGACTTCATGCAACGAATCCAACTTTCTGGATCTAAAAGATCCTAATCACTTCACAGAAGACAACTTCTGGAGAAATAAAGCAGATGCAGAAAGCGGTCTAGCCGCTGCTTATTCTCCCATAAAATATCAAATGAATGGTTATTACGGAGCTTTTGACGGGTGGCTAAACTTAAATAGCCGTGGCGATGATATTTTTACAATTCTGAATGAAGAGGCTTCCATGTGGGCCATCGCTACATTCCAGAACTCAAGTACAACAGGAAGTGACCCATACGGAGCACTCTATGCAGGTATTCAGCGTGCCAACTTGGTATTGAAGAATATTGATCTGGTTCCGGCAACAGGTATCAGTGAAGAAGATCGTTCTATGATCAAAGGAGAAGCCCTCTTTCTGAGAGGATTACAATATTTCCTATTAGTACACAACTATAAAGAAGTCCCTCTTCGTTTAATTCCGTCTAATGAAGATGAAAGTAACAAACCCGCAGCTAAAGAAGAGCTACTTTGGAAACAAGCAGAAGATGATTTAAAAAATGCAATCAACTGCAATCTTCCTGTGACACGTTCAGGCGATGAAAAAGGTCGGATTGAAAAAGGAGCAGCTATCGCTATGTTAGGCAAAATATATATCTATCAGCACAAATATCCCGAAGCAAAAGAACAACTAGAGCTATTGATGAAAGCTCCTTATTATCCGGGACGCTATGATTTGATAGAAAACTTCGCAGAGAATTTTACGACAGCAAATGAAAACAACGAAGAATCTGTATTCGAATTGCAATATAGCAGTGACGGTGAATTGACATGGGGTAACGAAAGTGGAATCAGCCTCGGTAACTCTCTTCCCCAATTTATTGGTCCGGTTGCCGGCGGTGGTTGGGCAAAATTGATGCCTTCCAGTTTTGCTGTTGGAGAGTTTGTTAAGGAAGAACGTCCTGCCGGTTCAGATACAAAATATGATAAGCGTATGTATGCAAGTCTATTCTTTAATCCGGAAGCCTTAGGAGATGTAGTAAAAAATGAGAAGTGGTATGGTGGCAACCGTTCTATGGAAGATCTTTGGGAAGGTAACAGTGGTAAAATGAGTGGTGGAGCTCCATCTTTCAGCCAAGGTGACGGAATGTTCCTGCTGAAAAAATACACAGCATATTTTGTAAACGCAACTAATGCGGATAATATGGGACACAAGGAAGGTAAATCAAACAATTTACGTGCCATGCGTTTTTCAGAAGTACTTCTAATGTACGCTGAGGCTTGCGCCATGACAAACGATGTAAACGGTGCAAACACAGCATTGAAAATTGTTCGACAAAGAGCCGGTCTAAAAAATAAGACGTTTACCCAAACAGAATTAATGCCTGAAATTGAACATCAATGTTTACTTGAATTCTTTGGTGAAGGCCATCGTTTTGATGACTTAAAACGTTGGTATACTACCCAAGAAATCAAATCAATCTTCGACGCAAACGAGAAACAGGGAGCAGAATATTTTCAGGAGAAACACAAATATTATCCGATCCCATCCGGTGAGTTGAATAACAATAATGCTATGGTGCAAACTGAACTGTGGAGATAATACGCATAAATCAAATTAATATTAAAAAATTATGAAGAAGATATATTCACTATTATTTGTAGCACTTTTCCTTTTTTTAGGACATTCATGTGATGACGGAAGCTTGGACCATAGCGATGTCTATATCCCAGATCCTGTAGAAGAAAACTTCGAAGATGACGGAATTGTCGCTGAACCGACAACTACCGCTGTTGTAAGAATGAAAATAGGAGAAGAGAATAAACATCAAGTGATTGATGGTTTCGGTTGTGCTTTCTGTGGTTGGTCACACCGCATTTGGAATACAATGCAACGTGATGCTGTAATGGAGGACTTGTTTGGTAAATCTGGTTTGGCTTTGAATATCTACCGTGGAGAGATATTCCCTTCTTACAGTAATCCAACAACAGGAGATATTGAATTCAAAATGGATCGCAATTTTATGTTGCAACCTGATGACCCTTCTATGATCAATAACTATTGGCGCAATTACAATGGTGAAGAATGTGGAGAACAAATGCAACTTGGACAAATGTGGTTAGTTGACCTTATAAATAGAAAATATAAGGATGTCAATTTCTTCTTTTCTGTTTGGTGTCCTCCTATTAAATGGAAAAGTAATGGCAAGCTTAATGGTGGAAATCTAAAACCGGAATATTATGATGAATATGCCAAATATCTATTAGACTTTGTAGATGCCTATGAACAAAAATTAGGCATCGACATATACGGATTATCCGGTTGGAATGAGCCGGATGTTCTCGCCAGTATGGGTGGCTGGGCTAGTTGTTCTTGGTCTGTAGATCAAATGGCTACATTTGTACTCGACAAACTTCGCCCGGAAATGATTAAAAGAGGTCACAATGATATGAAATTGATTTATGGAGAAAATGCCCAATGGAAATGGGCGGTTACTCATATCAATGAAAGTCTAAAAAAATATCCGGCACTCGTAGATCCGAATTTGATTGTAGCTGGTCATGGATATTCTACAAAGGATGAAAATATCATTCCATTTGAAGAAGCAGAGAAGCATAATATTCCTATGTGGCAAACTGAACTTTGTGATGATAAGGACCGTAAAGAAACATGGCCAGATGCAATGAGATGGGCAAAAACCTTCCACACGTATATGGCAAAAGGTAATATGAGTGCCTTTGTATGGTGGGCGGGTGCACGCCCTTGTACTACTACAGGTGAGAACCTGATCCAACTAGAAGAGGCATTGCCTAGTACATATTATTACAAAGTTCCACGTTACTATACCTATGGACAGTTCACCAAGTATATAGAACGTAATGCTCGACGTGTGGATGTAGAAGCTATTTCTTCAGAAACAGATAAATTCCCTGAAGAATTGCTGGTATCTGCTTACATTAAAGACGATACTTACACTATTGTATTGGTTAATTCATCCGAGAAAGAGTCATTCTCAACATTAATTGAGATTGAAGGAGTAGAATTTCAGAATATGAGAACATATACATCCACTGAATATGTAAAATGGAAACACAAAAAGATAAATCCGTCCCAAAGCGGTTTACGTGCTATAACTGTTCCCAAATACAGTGTTGTGACTGTGACTGGTAAAATAAAAAACCATGAAGCTGAATAACGAATTATAAATAAGAGAATATTATGAAAAGAAATAAAATATACTTAGCAGGAATCGTACTTTGCGCAATCGGATTACTTTCCGGTTGTGATGAAGACTTACCTAGTTACGCAAATCTGACTGTAGATGCAAAGACGTTAACGATTGATTTAGATGAGACAACCGAAGGGAGTTTTAATATTATTGAAGGCAATGGCGGATATAAAGTGTCTAGTTCAGATGCAACAGTAGCAACAGCAATCATCTCAGGTAATGAGGTGATTGTTACAGGTCTGGAATATGGTACTGCAACATTGACCGTTAGCGACTGGACTAAGAATTTTGCGAATGTGAAAGTAGTGGTAGCTCAGGAACAAGAATTGGCAGTAAATACAAAGTCTACAACTATGTTCTTTGAAGAACATAAAACGTTCGAAATATATACCGGAAATGGAGGATATAGCATAACATCTTCTGATGAAACGATAGCAACAGCTAAAATCAGTGAAGATGGAAAAATAGAAATTACTTCTTCTAGCGTTCCGGGTACTGCAACACTAACCGTGAAAGACAGCCACAACAAAACAGCCGAAATTGCAGTGAAAGTAATAAAGAGACTGGTAGTAGATAATAACGAAGATATCACTTACCTAATAACTGGCGAACCTGTTACGATCAAGATCCTGGATGGGAACGGTGAATATACATGCAGTCTTCCCTCCACCTCTGCAGCCAACTATATTAAATGTACGGTAGCAGAAAATGGAACAGAAGTTATTATTGAAGGATTAAAAAGAAACTATTTCAATAAAGCAATTACCATCAAAGACAAAGAGGGGCAATCTGTTGATATTCATATCAAAACTATTGATGAGCCTTATTCAGAAAATCCAAGTTATCGTTACTTAATAGCCGGTTCGTATTCTTATCAGTCTCCTGGTACATCAAAAGTTGGTGAAGTTATTTATTCTGAAGAACTTAATCTTTCACTATTAACAATCAAGAGCACAGGAAGTTATGCTTCCGGGTTCGCAGTCCAGTTTACAGGTAACCTCGAAAAAGGTACAAAAACCAATGCTGTACTTTATAAAGTTACTAAAAATGCTGTAGATAGAAAGGTTGCTTATCCAGTAGAAGATTGTAAAATAGATAAAATAGAAAATGGTTGGTATTGGGTTAGCTTCTTGGAACCCGGCTATACCGTTCGTTCTTATTTTATCACTAAACAATAATTAATAAACTTGACATATCTATTTTAAGAAGTACCCCACACTTCTAGAATGATAAAACATAAAAAAAGAAACTGTTCATGCAACACAGCATACATTTCATGCTTATATGCATTGTGAACGGTTTCTTTTTACCTTGTCAAGAAGATACAAGAGAAATAGATTTTTAATCTTATCTCTTAATATGTTGAATTGATATGAATAGATACAACAACAGATTTCATATTCTAAAGAAAGAATATGAAATCCTTATCTCACGTAAAAATAAGAAGGTATTTTCCAATAATGGAATATACGAGCGTTACAAATATCCTATCCTAACAGCAGCTCATACTCCACTCGAATGGCGCTATGACCTGAACCCGGAAACAAATCCATGGCTAATGGAACGGATTGGTATCAACGCTACCATGAATTCGGGAGCTATCAAATGGGAAGGGAAATATCTGATGGTAGTCCGTGTAGAAGGGAACGACCGTAAGTCATTCTTTGCCATTGCCGAAAGTCCGAACGGAATAGATAACTTTCGTTTTTGGGAATACCCGATACAACTACCGGATACTGATCCGACAGAAACAAACGTCTACGACATGCGCCTGACAGCACATGAAGACGGCTGGATATATGGTATCTTCTGTAGCGAAAGCCTTGACCCCAACGCTGCACCGGGTGACTTATCTTCCGCCGTTGCCAAAGCAGGTATCGTCCGCACCAAAGATTTGAAGAATTGGGAACGCCTACCCAACCTGATTTCCAAAAGCCAACAACGTAATGTCGTTCTACATCCGGAATTTGTTAATGGCAAATACGCTTTGTATACCCGTCCGCAGGACAGCTTTATTGATGCCGGAAACGGCGGAGGTATCGGTTGGGCACTCATTGATGATATGACTCATGCAGAAGTGAAAGAAGAAACTATCATCAACCACCGTCACTATCACACTATAAAAGAGGTGAAGAATGGAGAGGGACCTCATCCTATCAAAACCTCCAAGGGATGGTTACACCTCGCCCACGGTGTACGGGCTTGTGCTGCCGGACTGCGTTATGTACTCTATCTGTATATGACCTCTCTGGAAGATCCGACAAAGACAATTGCCGAACCGGGTGGATATTTGCTGGCTCCAATAGATGAAGAAAGAATAGGTGACGTATCTAATGTACTTTTCTCGAATGGCTGGATTGCGGATGAAGATGGAACAGTATATATCTATTATGCATCCTCGGATACTCGTATGCATGTAGCAACTTCCACCATCGATAGACTGATCGATTATTGTTTTCACACACCGGCAGACGGTTTACGTTCTGCTGCTTCCGTAGAAAATATTTGCAATCTCATAGAAGCTAACAAAGCCGTTACAGTAGAAACAGAACAAGTTTATCTTTAAAACAAATAATTTCGGATATATTCGAAATCGCAAACAAAAGCAAGAAAAGTTTCGGATATATCCGAAACTTTTGTATTTTTGCTAAAAACTTTAGGATATGGACGAAAGGATAAACATTCTAAGAAAGTATAATCTTTGGGGAGACACTGCATTTGATTTTGGATTCAGGCGTAGTGAATACAATGAAAAGATTATGGACTTTACAGGAAACAGACTTGTGAAAATCCTTACAGGTCAGCGTAGAGCAGGAAAAAGTTATCTATTGCGACAGACTGCCAGGCAACTGATAGAAAATGGCGTGCCTGCCGCAAATACACTATTCATCAACAGAGAAATGACAGATCTGGATTTCATAAAGACCTACAAAGACTTAGATGAAATCATCAAGCTGTATCAGGCAATTATACAACCAACAGGAAAAGTTTATATTTTCATCGATGAGATTCAACTCATCAAAGATTGGGAAAAGACAATAAATTCTTATTCACAAGACTATACAGCTGAATACGAACTATTCATAAGCGGTTCTAACTCTAAATTACTTTCAGGAGAACTGGCTACGTTATTATCCGGTCGTTATGTATGTTTCAATGTTTTTCCTTTCAGTTATCAGGAATATCTTATGGTAACCGGAAAAGAGCAAATGAAACAAAGTTATCTTGACTATATAAATAGTGGTGGTCTGCCGGAGTTATTTTCTCTCCCGAATAAACTGGAAATCAGACAAAACTATATGTCTACTATTAAGGACTCCATTTTGTTGCGTGACATTATCCAACGTTACAATATACGTGACCCCAAATTACTGGAAGATATTTTTATCTTTTTAGTAAACAACGCTTCCAACCTGATATCGGTCAATAGCATAGTGAAATACTTTAAAAATTCAGGGAGAAACATTAGTTATGATATTGTAGCTGCTTATATAGGATATATCGAAGACACATTCTTAATCCATCGTTGCGAACGTTATGACATCAAGGGAAAAGAAACCCTTGCCGGGACAAGTAAGTTCTACATTAATGACCTTGCTTATAAAAATTATCTCTATCCCGGCTACGGTTACGGCTTTGGCTACCTGATAGAAAACGCAGTTTACTTGGAGTTACTTCGTATGGGATATGAAGTTTACACTGGCAATGCCAAAGGTAAAGAGATCGACTTCGTGGCTCAAAAAACAGGAGAAACAATTTATATACAATGCTCTTATATAATGTCAGATCAAAGTACCATAAAAAGAGAATTTTCTCCATTGGAAACCATTAATGATAACTTTCCGAAAGTGGTAGTATCAATTGATGATATGGTCTTACCGTCTCACAATGGCATAAAACATATACAAGCATGGAATCTTAGGAATGAACTAATTTACCATAAGGAATAAGAAACATTTATTGGTTTAGTATCAGTATGTGCTAAAATAATATTTGTTTGCCCAAGACTTTCCCCCTACCTTTGCAGCAAAGAAGATACAATATATAAATCGATTCAAAATAATAATATGAAATTACACACTACCGACCTTCTTATCATATGCGCCTATCTTATCGCTATGATTGTCATCGGTCTCATTCTTAAAAAACGGGCAGCCCAGAATATGGACTCCTACTTCTTAGGTGGAAAATCATTGCCTTTCTATATGTTGGGATTATCCAACGCCTCCGGAATGTTCGATATTACGGGCACAATGCTAATGGTATACTGGGCATTCGCTTATGGTTTCAAAAGTCTTTGGATTCCCTGGTTATGGCCGGTGTTCAACCAGATATTCCTAATGGTTTACTTATCCGTGTGGCTGCGCCGTTCGAACGTTCTCACCGGTGCCGAATGGATTAAAACCCGTTTCGGAAAAGGGAAAGGTTCTACTCTTTCACATACGATTGTTATCGTATTCGCATTACTTAGCGTACTCGGTTTTTTAAGTTATGGGTTCATAGGTATTGGTAAATTTATGGAGATATTCATCCCTTGGGAAGTAGTATCTCCATTTATTCCTTTCAATGTACCTGCAGAATATGTTCCTCATGTATATGGTATTTTCTTTACTACCATCGCCACATTCTATGTGATGCTCGGCGGAATGCTGAGTATCGTATGGACAGATGTCGTTCAGTTTCTGATAATGACCGTGGCAGGCATCGTTATTGTCGTCATTGGTATGCAGATGGTGGCACCGGACATGATTCACTCATTTGTTCCTGCCGGCTGGGATTCGCCCTTCTTCGGCTGGACACTTGATATCGACTGGAGCAGCCGGATGAATCTCCTTACCGAGCGAATGGCCAACGAGCCTTACAGTCTGATAAGCATATTTGTTATGATGGCGTTGCTGAAAGGAATCTTTATGAGCATGGCAGGTCCCGCTCCTAACTATGATATGCAGAAGATTCTGTCCTGCAAGTCTCCGAAAGAAGCGGCAATGATGAGTGGTTCTGTATCCGTGGTGTTATTAATCCCCCGCTACCTGATGATTATGGGATTCGCATTGCTGGCTATTTACTTCTTCAAGGAAGACGGCGGAATGACACAAATGGAAGTTACACGAACGGACTTTGAGACGATTCTTCCTCACTTGATTACCCGTTATGTACCTTCCGGATTAGCCGGTCTGTTATTGGCGGGACTACTGGCAGCGTTCATGTCTACTTTCGCTTCAACGGTGAATGCGGCTCCTGCATATATCGTGAATGACATTTATCTGAAATACATCAATCCGAAAGCGAGTGTAAAAACGCAGATACGCAGCAGTTATGTGATTTCTGTTGCAGTGGTAGTGGTCAGCACCGTTATCGGATTCTTTCTGAAAGATATTAATGAAATCTTCCAATGGATTGTAGGCGCACTCTTTGGTGGATACATCGCAGCCAACGTACTCAAATGGCATTGGTGGCGTTTCAACGGCGAAGGCTATTTCTGGGGAATGACTGCCGGAGTAATAGCGGCAATCGTCATGAAATTCACTGTTCCCGACGCATGGGTATTGTATTTCTTCCCCGTTCTGTTCGGGGTTTCCCTGATAGGATGTATCGCCGGAACGTATAGCGCACCTCCGACTGACGAAGAGACACTGATCAACTTCTACACCCGTGTCCGCCCATGGGGCTGGTGGAAACCGGTAGAAGAAAAAGCATTGGCGCGTTATCCTCATATCCAGCCGAACAGGAACTTCAAAAGGGATGCTTTCAACGTAGCAATCGGTATCATCTGGCAATGTGCGCTTACTATCATTCCGATGTATCTCGTTGTCCGTGAGCAACTGGGGCTCTGGAGCTCTATCGCTTTGCTTTTAGTCACCACACTCATACTAAGGAAGACTTGGTACAAACCTTTGTGCAAAGAAGAAGCACGTTACAATGAAGAAATGAAACAAGTGAAATAAAAAGAAATAATTAGCTTAACACACTAAAAACCGGAGGACTGACCATGAAAAGATTATCTGTTATCCTAGTATCATTTTTACTATATCTGCCACTAAGCGCTCAATTTAAAGGAACAGTCTATGTCGACACCGACCAATCAGGACTATTTAATAAAGGTGATAAACCGCTGGCGGGAGTTATGGTAACAGACGGCTTGAACGTAGTAAAAACAGATAAGAAAGGTCGGTTCTCTTTACCCGGATTCGATAAAACAAGATTTATCAGCATTACAACTCCCGCCGGATTTGAAACGGAGCAATTCTATCTTTCCACCAAAGAGAATAGAAAAAGCTACGACTTTATCTTAACTGAAAGTGAACGGACAAAAGCCAGGGAACATTCTTTCGTTCAAATCACCGATACCGAAGTGACCGGTGGAATGGGACGTTGGGTAACTGACCTTCAGCAATATGTAAAGAATGAAAAGCCCGCTTTCCTGATTCATACCGGAGACATCTGTTACGAACCGGGGCTGACAATGCATAACCAAATAGTGAACGCACAGACAATGGATTGCCCCGTTTACTACTGCATCGGCAATCACGACTTAGTGAAAGGTAGCTATGGCGAAGAGCTTTATGAATCTCTCTATGGTCCGACGTGGTACTCATTTGATATGGGTAACGTTCATTATGTAGTCACCCCAATCGACCACGGAGACCACCCGACTAATTATACTCAAAAAGATGTATACAACTGGCTGAAGAATGACCTTGCCATGATGAAGAAAGAACAGGCATTGATCCTCTTCAACCATGACCTGTTTACCGCAAGTGACACATTCGTATTCAAAGCCGATAAAGAGCATACACTTGACCTACGTGCTTTCAATACAAAAGCCCAAATCTACGGACACATGCACTACAACTATGTCCGCAATCAAAACGGAATCTATACAATCTGTACCGGTACATTGGATAAAGGCGGTATCGATCATTCTCCTTCTTCTTTCAGAGAAATAAAAGTAGACGGCAATGACAATATCACAACGCAACTACGGTATACCTTCATCGAGCCGCAGATTGCCATAGTCTCCCCGATGAACAATCAAATTTCCGCAGCTACCGGAGACCGGCTTCCTGTTTCTGTCAATACCTATCATGCACAGGCTAAAACATCACACGTCTCCTACATCCTAAGCGATATAGAGAATAATCAGGAGATAGCCAAAGGCAACCTTATCTCCCTCACCGACTGGAACTGGAGCAGAGACATTCAAATGCCTGCGAATGAAAACGGAAGAAAGCTACAACTCACAGTAACTTCATTCTTTAATGACGGCAAGAAAGCAACCGCCACCAGCCGATTCACTTATCAAAAAGACTTCAAGCCGGCTACAATCCCGGGCGAGGACTGGAATACCCTGCTTCAAAATGCCGCACACTCCGGAGGAATCAATAATTCTCAAATCAAGCTCCCCCTGCAACTGCAATGGACAGCCAACACAGGCAGCAACATCTTCATGGCTTCCCCTATTATCGCCGGACAGAAAGTATTTATCGCTACCACCGATGACAATATACCACTGAACACATTTGTCTGTGCATTCGATTTCAATTCCGGCAAACTGTTATGGAAATTCCGCACGGCAAACTCGGTGAAGAACACAATCGCCTATGAAAACGGAATTGTAATAGCACAGGACGCTGCCTGCAATCTGTACGCTTTGGATGCAGAATCCGGAAAATTACTCTGGAAACAATATATCAAACTGAACAGCTATCCTTACTTAACGGAAGGAATAACAATAGATAAAGGAGTAGTCTACGCCGGAATTGGTGCCGGACTATCCGCCTATGACTTAAAGACAGGACAAACAATATGGATTAACAAGGACTGGAGACAACGGGAAGGTGCTACTACAACGCTAACTGTTGCCGGAAATGTATTAGTCAGCGGAACTCAATGGGGAGGATTATACGGTAACGACATTCACACCGGAAAACAACTCTGGAAACTCTCCGATAACGGACTTCGTAACCGGGGAGCCTCTCCGGTCTATAAAGACGGGAAATTATGGATCATCTCCTCCAAAAGCTTCTTCGTCATAGAACCGCAAACCGGAAAAGTACTCCAACAGAAAGAGTTGTCAGCCAACCTGGACGTAACATCCACGCCACTTATTACCGAACAGGAAATTATCTTCGGCACTGCCGACCGCGGAGTTTTCGCACTGGACAAAGCTACGCTTTTCAATAAATGGAGAGCAGAGACTTTGCCCTCGCTGGTATACACAGCTCCTTATTCCACCACTCCGCAAGCCGGAGTAGAAACAAGCCCAGTGGCATCACAAGGAGTTATTTACATCGGAGCTTCCGATGGTTATCTATATGCTATCGACCGGACAACGGGAATTATAAAAGACAAATATAATCTCGGAGCACCGATATTCTCAACCGTAGCCGTATCAGGAAACCGGATGATTGTCTGTGACTTTGCAGGAAATGTTTATTGCTTTATATCAAAATAAACTTATTCCTCATTATCGTAATGTATAAACCCAATCGGTCGTCGATGCTTTGATTTCAGAGATTCCGTTTTTTCTTTATCGGCCAATTCTGATAAAGCCAGATAAATACTATCCAATTCCTTCCGGGTATCTTCACTGAGGTCGTTTATGGCTTCCAAAGTCTCCTCGCCGATTTGGTTAATCATTGCGAATGCTTTACTTCCTTGACTTTCCAGTTCTTGTATGCGCTGTCTCAGTTCGTCTATTTCTTGATTCTTGGTATCACTGGCCAAGACATATTGACGAATACTGACAAAGGCACGCATAATATTAATATTGACCTTAATAGCAACTGTTGAATGCAGAACGCTTGAAAGCATGGCTACCCCCTGTTCCGTAAACGCAAATGGAGTGTAAGCACTAAAATTATATTGGGGTATCCCAATTTGGGATACCCTACTGGACAACAAGCAGTTAGCCTCTTCATTTGTCAATTCAAACATGAAATCATCTGGAAAACGTTCCATATTACGCCTCACAGCACGCTTCAATAACCGTGTTTCTGTTCCATAGAGTTCCGCCAAATCAAAATCAAGCATTACCTTCTGTCCCCGAATCTCATATATCTTATTCTGAATAATTTGTAGTTCCATGATATGTGTTATAGTATTTCGAACAAAGGTAGCCCTAAATTCAGTTTAAACAACTACTAATTGCTTTTTATTTTCCAAAACCGACTTACCTCTCACACAGTTTTTGCCACCCTCTGCGTTGTACTTTGAAGATTATCACGTATCTTTGCTTCCTCAATCATAAATACGAGATATGGCTATTACAATCAAGAAAGTCTCTACAAAGAGAGAACTTAAGAAATTTATCCGTTTCAATTACAGAATGTACAAGGGCAATCCGTACTCCGTCCCCGACCTTTACGACGATATGCTCAATACATTTAACAAGCGTAAGAATGCAGCATTCGAATTCTGTGAAGCAGATTATTTTCTGGCATACCAGGATGACAAGATCGTAGGACGTGTAGCCGCCATTATCAACAACCGTGCCAACGAGAAATGGGGTTGCAAGAACGTCCGTTTCGGGTGGATAGACTTCATTGACGACCCTGAAGTATCCTCCGCTCTCATCAAAACAGTAGAAGACTGGGGAAAGGAACGGGGCATGACTCACATTGCCGGACCTCTCGGATTCACCGATTTCGATGCGGAAGGTATGCTGATTGAAGGTTTCGACCAACTCAGCACCATGGCCACTATCTACAACCACCCCTACTATCCCGTACACATGGAGAAACTCGGCTTCGAGAAAGACGCCGACTGGGTGGAATACAAAATCTATATCCCGGACGCCATTCCCGACAAGCACAAGCGTATCTCCGAACTGATTCAACGAAAATACAA
>ERZ773216.70-NODE-70-length-120236-cov-16.133790_pt1 | contig 120236 bp, 124 predicted proteins | sample MGYA00511259_ERZ773216 | MGnify/ENA primary metagenome ERZ773216 (study PRJEB29015, sample SAMEA2737764) | human gut metagenome | biome: human gut; feature: human-associated habitat; material: faeces | place: China | collected 2012 ... | reverse complement strand
TAAATAAAATTCAAGTGTTATAGTGGGAGCCAAAGCTTGGACACCATAATCATTTCTTACTGAACTGTAACAACAAAAATATTATTATCGTCTACTTTTCGCTAACCTCTATTATACCTTTCTAATATCTTATACTTCTATAAATTATTTTTGCCATCATTTTATAAATCGAATCATTTAAAGGATAACATCTATGTAATCTATATAAATCTAAATCTTTACTTTTATTAATTTTATTATCTGTCAGATTTTGAATATATCCCTCTTTTTTTAAATTTTCTATTTGTTCTTCTTTATATAATCCATATGGATATGTAAAAATTTTCAAATTAGTCTTTCCTAATTTTTCTTCTATTTTATTATAAGATTCATTTACATTACTTACTGCTGTTTCTGTATCCAAATTTGTAAACTCTGGATGATTCATGCTATGAGAAGCTATTGTTACAAGTCCACTATCCTGCATTTGTTTTGCCTCATCCCAGGTAATTACTCCTTCTTGTTCCATATTGTCTATTATGATAAACATTGTAAATGGAATATTATATTTTTTTGCAATTGGATAGGCATTTTCATATACTCCTTCATATCCATCATCAAATGTCACTATACATGATTTTTTATATAATTGTTCTTCCCCATTTTTATATTTAGCCAAATCTTCATAAGTTATAAAATGATATCCTACTGCTTGTAATCCTTGTATTTGATTTTCAAATACATTCTTTGTTGTTTGCATATAATCATATTTTATTTCTGAACTATCGTTTACAATATTGTGATATACAAAAATAGGAATTTCAAGATTTTTTTCTCCTATATAATATTGATTGTTTACAGTTATTCTGTCATAACAAACAATACCTATTATTCCAATTATTATTACAACAATTATTCCTACTAAAATATTTTTTTTATTCGCCTTAATATTCATCTTTGTTTTCCCCTTTTTTTAATTTTCTCTATTATATCACATATTAATTAAATATAATATTTTTGTTATAAATTTTATTTAATTTTTCATTTTTACTAGACACTATCTAAGCTTTGTGTTATCATATTATATGAAACAAAAGATATGAAATATTATTATTTCAGATGGAGGTAGAAAAATGTCAAAAATTAAAAATTTAAAATTTATAATAATTTTATTTGTTACTATTTTAGCATTTGGATTTAGTTCTTGTTATGCTGTTGATTTAGATTTATCAGAGGATTTAACTACAAATGATTTTTCAAATAATAGTACATCAAATACTTCAAGTAATACCACAAATAATTCTTTTGATGATAATACTACTTTTGGTTCGAATTCAAATAGCAATAATACAAATACTAATACATCAAATTCAAATAATAATTCTTCAAATTCTTACTCTAATACAAACACATCAAACACTTCTGGAAGTAGTACTTCTTCAGCAACTGTAACTAATTCTATACCAGAAAGTAATTTGGGATTATCAAAAATTCTTAACATTCTTTTAATAGTTATTGGTATATTATTAATATTACTTGCTATTGCAATTTTAATTCGTTTAAAAAAATAAAAACAAATTGCCAAATTATAAATGGCAATTTATTTTTTTGCATTTTTTGTATGTATATTTTGTCCATTTTTTTTAATACTATTAATAGAATTTATCTTTCATAGAAATATGAAAAATATCTATTTCGAATTTTTGATAGGAGGATTTTTTATGCATAAAAAATTATTTATAAGTTTTGCAATTCTTATATCTTTGATTTTTTCTTTTACTATTTGTTTTGCAAATGATGATGGAAATATGGTTAAAGATGCTGCTGATAATGTAAGAAATGCTATCGGTGGTGTTGAAAACACAGTAGAAAATGTTGCAAATAATGTTGGTAATAACATGAAAAATAACAATCATAATAATCAACAAAATACTTCAACAAATAACCTAAAACCAAATGATTATAATGCTACTAGAACATCTACTGGTACAACATCTAATACTTTTATGGGTATGAATGCTACTGCTTGGACATGGCTTATTATTGGAATTGTAGCTATTGCTATAGTTGCTCTAGTTTGGTATTATGCAATGCAAACACGTTCTTCAGATTATAATGATAGAGATTAATTTTACTTATGCACTTTAAAATATTTATTTAATTAATATTTTAAAGTGCATTATTTTTTTATTTATGTTATAATGTTTAATATAAAAATATTTTAAAAATGAGGTATATTTATGAATATAAAAACAATTGCTAAAAATCCCACTGCTTACCATAATTATATAATTGAAGATAAAATAGAAACTGGAATAGTACTCTCTGGTACAGAAATTAAATCAATAAGAAACGGTAAAATTAATTTAAAAGATACATATGCTCAAATAAAAAATGGAGAAATCTTTGTAATCGGAATGCACATTAGTCCTTATGAACATGGCAATATATTTAATAAAGATCCATTACGTAATAGAAAACTTTTATTAAATAAACGTGAAATTAATAAGATTATTGGTTTGGCAACAAAAAAAGGATATTCTTTAATCCCTCTTAGCTTATATTTTAAAGGCAGTTTAGTAAAACTCGAACTTGGTATTGGCAAAGGGAAAAAATTATATGATAAAAGACAGGACATAGCAAAAAAAGATGCTCAAAAACAAATCGCTTATAATCTAAAAAACAAACAATATTAAATTTAAAAGAGAAAACTAATTATATTTTTATAATATTAGTTTTCTCTTTTTAATTATATCTTATATTTTATTACTTGAACCAAAAACGTCTATCATTTTATGTTTTACTGTTTCTTTTATTAATTCTCTCGCTGGTCCTAAATATTTTCTTGGATCAAAAACATTTGGTTCTTCTGTAAATTCTTTTCTAATTCCTGCTGTCATAGCTAATCTTAAATCTGTATCTACATTAATTTTTGATACTCCACTTTTACTAGCTTCATGTAAAATTTCATCAGGTACTCCTTTTGCTCCAGGAATGTCTCCTCCATATTTATTACACATTTCTACTAATTCTGGAATTACAGTAGATGCTCCATGCAATACAATTGGTGTATTAGGTATTCTTTCTTTAATTTCTTTTAAAATGTCAAATCTTAATTTTGCTTCTCCTTTAAATTTATATGCTCCATGACTTGTTCCTATAGCTATTGCTAAGGAATCACATCCTGTTCTTCTTACAAATTCTTCAGCTTGAGCTGGGTCTGTATACATTGCATCATTAGCTGCAACATTTACGTCATCTTCAATTCCTGCTAATTTTCCAAGTTCTGCTTCTACAACAACTCCTTTACTATGAGCATAATCTACAACTTTTTTTGTTAATGCTACATTTTCTTCAAAATCATATTTTGATCCATCAATCATAACAGATGTAAAACCATTATCTATACACATTTTTGCTGTTTCAAAATCTGGTCCATGGTCTAAATGAATTGCAATTGGAACTTCTGGGTGTTCTTCTACTGCTGCTTGTACCATTTTCATTAAATATCCTATTCTTGCATATTTAATAGCACTTGATGAAGCTTGTAAAATAACAGGTGATTTACTTTCTGCTGCCGCATCTACAATTCCTTGTATAATCTCCATATTATTTACATTAAATGCCCCTATTGCAAAACCTTCTTCCATTGATTTTTTAAACATTTCTTTTGTTGTTACTAACATAATTATCCCTCCATTTTGGCTAATTGCCTTTTGTTTTTCTTTTGATATTTTATTTCTATTTTTTTTATATGTCAAGTCATTTTTACTCAAGTTTTGGTTTTTATAATTTTTATTACAAGTTCAGAAAACTTTCTTATAATATAAAAAGATATAAAGTTTTCACTGAACAATTCTTATTAACTTTTTTATTTAACAATTTTTAGTTCACTTAATCCTTTATATCTTTTAAATAATTTAATCTTTTATGTGTTTATAACTAGCACACATTGATTCATCTGGTTCTTGTGTATTAATCCTTTCAGTTGGCTCTACTTGAATCTCTTGTAACATACATTTTTCATTTTGTTGATTATTATATTTGCAACTAGAAACTGTACAATTTATTTTTTGATTCATTTCCATTTTTTACCTCCATGCAAATTAGAGTATTTGAACAAAAAATGTTCATAATATTTATTATGCAAAAAAATCATTTTTTTATTCAATGAATATTCGTAATTTTATACTTTTTATTTATATTTAAAAGTTAATTTTTATCTTCATTTTCTAATTTGCATTTTTCTTCTGGTTCTTTAAAACTTAAATACCAACTAATTCCATTTTGTTCTTTTTTAACATTTCTCGTTCTTTCTTCTAATTGTTGATACGTTTTAGGTGATGCCACAATTACTGGTTGATTTGGCATCCAATTAGCTGCAGTTGAGCCTTTACTACAATCTGACATCTGTAATGCCTGCACAATTCTAATAATTTCTGGAATAAAACGTCCTACATTCATTGGATATATTAAAATTGTTCTTACTATTCCTTTATCATCAATAATAAAAACGTTTCTAACCGTTTCTGTATTACTAATATCATTAGCAATCATTCCATATTTTCTTGCTATTTGTCCATTTCTATCTGCAATAATTGGAAATGATATTTTTATTCCTGTTCTACAATAAATATCATACATCCATGCTAAATGTGAACTATTACTATCTACGCTTAATCCTAACAATTCTGTATTCATTTGTTTGAAATATGTATGTGCTCTCGTAAAAGCTATCATTTCAGTTGTGCACACGGGGGTAAAGTACACATCTTTGGGTGTCACTTTTAAATCATTTTTTTAATATCTGTTTTTAATTCAAATTTTATCATTTTATCTCTATTTATATAAATTTTATCTATTAGCATTTGCAAAATCATTCTATTAGGTACTTCTGAATTTATAACATCATCAAAATACTCTATTGAAATTTTTAGTTTATTTACTTTTTCTTTTAAATTTTTATTTTCATCTTTTTCTAATAATGCTTGTAAGAAAGAGATACTTTGCATCTTTTCTTTTTCTAGTTCTTTATATGTATTCTCAATAATTTCTCTTGACATTTGGTTGTTTGTAGCTGCCAATTCTTTTACTTTTTGATTAACAAGCATTTTATATTCTTCATTTAAAATATTTAGTTTGTTTTGTAACTTATATTTATTATTCTCTGTTTTATCTTCTTTTATTTCAACTTTAATATTCTGTATTTCTTCTAAATATTGTTTTTTAGTAAATTTTAAAAATTCTTTTAAATGTACTAAAATATCCTTTTCTTTAACCTCATGGCAGTGGCAAGTCTTTGTCCCAAATTGTCTATATCTTGAACAATCATATCCTTTTTCATTCATTTTTCTTTTAATCATAATTCCTGACATTCCAGAGCCACAATTATCGCATACACACATTCCTGAAAAATAATATTCTCTTTTCGTATTTGCTCCAGAAGTATTTTGTTTTGATTTTTTAGTCCTTATTTCCTGTGCTAAATTGAATATCTCTTTTGAAATTATAGCTTCATGATGATTTTCAAATATAAATTGTTCCTCTTTTGGAAGTTTTACTGCTTTACCTCTTATATTTACAGTTCGCTTTTTATGAGTAATTAAAGTTCCAGTATAAATTTCATTTTTCAAAATATTACTTACCATATCTTTTGTCCATTTTTCTTGAATTTTATGCTTATATATCCTGCCTCTTTCTAAATGTTTTTCTCTATAATATTTAGATGGTGTAGGATAATTAAATTTTGTATTTAGTTCTTGACTAATTCTTTGAAATCCCATTCCATCCTCAACATATAATTTGAATATTAGTTTAATAACTGGTTTTAATTCTTCAATAACATATAACATTGGTATATTATCTTTGAAAATTTTTTCATATCCATAGTAATTCCCCATAATTAATCTTCCATCTTTTTGCTTTGAATACATATGATCTCTTGTTTTTCTTGAACAATCTTTTACATATCTTTCATTGAACCATGTTGTAATTCCAATAGTATCATCTCTATCATTTTGTACATCATAGGTACCTCCCATTTCTGAAACCAAAATCATATTTTTTTGCATATCTTTGAATTCATCAATAAGCACCAAAACTTTTCCGTTATTTCTTCCTATTCTTGATAAGTCTTTTGCTATAACTACATCAATTTTTCCTCCTTTTACTTTTTCTAACATTTTTGTAAATTCAGGTCTATTAAAGGTATATCCCGAAACATTGTCATCTATGTAGAAGTCTTTATCGTTGATAATCCAATTACGAGAAGAAACATATTCTTTAATTATTCTTTTTTGTTCCTCTATACTTGAGTAATTTTCTTTATCTTCGTCTCTAGACAATCTACAATATCCGTGCAACTGTCATTTTTCCTCCTTTTGCCTGATATTGCTTTTGGTCTATGTTAGCATACATTTTGCTCTACTTCCACTTGTTTCATTACTATTTTTTTAAGAACTTCGGGATAATTCTTTTTTCCAGTTATAAATACTCCTATTTTGTATTTTTGTTTTTTATAGTTTTCTATTACTTCTTTTGTACTTTTCCTTTTTAATTCTTCTTCTGTTAGATAAATTTGTACATATTTTATATTAAAGATTTCATTAGAAGTAATTTGCATTTTATAACTCCCTCATAATATTTCTCTTTAAATATTATGCAAAAAGAAACGTATAAATTTCTTTTCGTCTAAAAATCACTTCATGAATTCTAATACTTATATTTTTTCAGAATCATTTATAATCACCTTCTTTTATTAAGAACACTAATTAAATAAGTATTTCTAATAATAGGAGTCTAAATTTTTTTATTAAATGTTGCAATTTGGTGCATTTTTTAGTAAGCGATTGCTTACCCTTCTTTCAATTCATATATTATCATTACAAAATATGGTTGATTTCACTATTGTTTTTTGTGATATTGATTCTTGCTGGTTTATTTCTATTGCTCCAAACATTCCATATTGTTCTTCTTTTACCCATGCCCTAAATGTAGCTTCTGGTATTCCATTTTCTCTTGCGTAGGTGGTTTTACTTTTTCCACTTACCTTATATTTATCTAATAATTTTTGCTTTTCTTCTTCGCTATAATTTCTTGCCATTTTAAAAACCTCCATTAAATTTATTGTGTAATTAATTTTGCACTCCTTTTAACGGGGGTTCAATACGTGTTTTTATCGATCGCTTACGCTTGTTTGGTGAAAGATATACTAAATATCTTGATTTGTAATGATATTCGCACCTTGACAATTAAATAAAAAAACGACATAGTTTTATGTTTACTGCATCGTTTTATTTAAATTATTAAAAAATGTCCACACTACACTTGACAAGCTCCTTTTATACCCCCAGTGCCATCAGACCAAAGGCCTGATAGCACAAACGTATTTTTTGAATTTTTGCCTCATTTCAAATCTTCTCATTTTTTCTATTCTTCTACTTCAGGTATGAAACTAGATTTTAGAGAAACTAGCGGGGACACCCCATTGCCAATGCTATAGTCGCAGCTGTCCAAGCCCGCGCCGTAGCCGTCCACATTGCACACAAAGTTAGAGTTACAGGCAGAAGGAGAAGCCAGCCACCAAAATCCAGTTTTATTTTCATTCTGACCACAATACATACTTTTATATTTCATTGAATAATCAAGAGTATCACTATTAGTGTTCCAACCATTATTTTGTATTGTGTTATTTACTTTATAAATATATCCTGGTACATTGTTTGTTTGGTATTGACATCCTAATGCATCATCACCATGTGTTTGATTATATGATCTTACATACATCTCCACACTTGGTCCACCGATTGCATAATTAGCTTTATCCGTATCACAATATGCTGTCCATTTGCTTGGGGCACATAACCATGCTGCTGCCTGTTCATTTTTATTAGAAATTGTCGTTGTTTCAGCTTCAACAGTATTTCCCTTTGTTGCCCACAATGGATTCATCCTCTTTATTAATGTCTGGCTAGCATCATATGAAGTTGAACAATGCACACTGCCTGAAAAATCTGCCTTTAAATAAATTGTATTATATCCATCTTTAAAATCATTATCTTTATCAACATAGAATATTCTATAGGTATTGGTATCACTATCACTTGCCTTATAATTTGTTACTTTCTTTCCATAATATGCTTGTGGATTTGCTCTAATTTTAGCTATTATTTCTGGGATTTTTTCTACTCCCCCATTTGCATTTATAACTATGTAATATCCATTTAATGTTACTGTTGCTGGTAAGTTAGCTATTTTATTACTATCTGATAAAGCTTTTCCATTATAGAATAAATCATTTATATTTTTCAAATTTTTATTTAATTGCTCTTTATCAATTGTTCCATCTATCCCATAACTTCCTGCCACTTCAACTTGTACTCTTTCGATTGATTCAGCCTCTGTGGTTTTATCTTTTGCCTTTCCTGCTTGATTTAATATCCCATTGTCTCCTGTCAATGTAGCAATTGTTACTCCCGCAAGGATTAGAAGGACAATAATTGTTATTACCAATGCTATTAATGTAATACCTTTTGCATTTTTAAATTTTGTTTTCATTTGAGTTTTTCCTCCTTTTATTTTCTTTTGTAGTAATATTTTTTATATACTTTCAAAAAATTTTCACTTTCATTTATATATTATATTCTTTTTTATGCTGTGTCAATACAGTTTATTGATTTGTAATATAATTGTAATAATGCTTTGCTTTTCTGTATTTATATTATATCCTAATTATATGATTTTTCAAAACTGAAAGATTAAGACTTTACGGGGGTAAAGTCTCCAGGATGTGAAAATAGTACTAACCATTTACCTTGATAATCCTCTAACTTAATATTTCCAAATGTAGTTACCGCTTCAAAATCCGGTGCTTTTTGACCAATTTTTACATTTCCATTCATCATTAACTCATAATCCATAAAAAAACAAACTCCTCTCATATTTTTTCTATATTTTATGAAAAAAGTTTGTTTTTGTTACTTTATTCTATTGTTTTAATCTTAAATATCCCAGTTCATTCCATACATTATAAGCCAAATTTAATCTAAATACCAAAGTTGGTTTAGCACCTGCTCTATTTTTGTCTACAACACAAGCATAATATCTGACATCTGGATCATCATATTTCTTCAAATCATAAAATTTTGTATCTACTTCCTTTAATGAATACTCATAGTTTTTTAAAGTATCTCTATTAATTTGTTTAATTAAACATAATGTGTCCAATACTTCTTTTACTGTTCTACTAACAGCCAAATCATTTACATCTAAATTAACTGGTAAAGTATCACTTTCAGCTAATTGTAAAGTTGAACATATATATAAATTAAAATTTTGTGCTAGGTTTGAAAGAATTGTAGCTGTTCTTTTTATTTCTTCAGGTACACCAATATTTGCAGTATCTGTTTTTAATGTATCATAAAATACATATTCTATTTGTTCTTTATAATAATAATTCATTATAACTTTTTTTAGCTCATCATTTGTATGGTCTGTTATATTAATAAAATATATTGAGTTTTTAATTTCTTTATTTGCCCAATCTGTAATAGCTACAGTATTTTTAAACTCTGTTGATTCTTTCATTAATCTATTTACAAAGTCTCCTTGCTTTTCATCTTTTTTTCTGATAATAAATCCTTTTTCGTCCACATCTACTTTTTTAGGGTCATCTGCTCTAAATTTAAATTCAAGTAATTCTCCTTCTGTTTTGCTTATTTCATATCCATGTAGTTTTTGAATTTCTGGATTATTTATTATAGTTGTAATTAGACAAAGTTTCATCTTTTCTTCTGACATCTCATTTGAAATAATAAGAACTTTCTTTTTATGTACTAATGCTGTATGTGCTGCTAAGTCTATAGTAAATCTACTCTTACCACAGTTTGATGGCATCGCAAATGCCATTGTTTCTCCTTTTCTTATTCCTTTAAATACACTTGTTAATATTGGAAAAGGTAAAGATAATCCATTTCTTAAATTATTGTCTCCCATTTCTAAAAAGCTAGTAAGATTTCTATTTAATACAGCTCTTTTAAATTTTTCTGTATCATTTACCTGTATAATTGCACTTTTTACTTCTTCTACAGACATTTTATCATATAAAATATAATCAGTTATTTCTACCACTTTATCTTGAATTGATTTTATTGGTATTGCCAAATAATTTTTTCTTAAAACAAATAATTTCTTTAAATCTAAGTATATTTTTTCCATATTATATGTTTTATTCGCAACTTCTGCCTTTAACTGATTTTTCAATTTATACACTTGTTCTGAATCTCTGGAAAAATTGAATCCTTGTTTAGCTATTTCAGGTGTATAGGCACCTCCTTCAGTAAATAATACACTTTTATATATGTTTAAAATCGATTCATCTTCAAAATAACAATCTTCAAAAAGAAAGTAATATTTTACAATAAGTTTAGGATCTGATAATAAAATTCCCATATATGTACGCTCTAATGGTATATTACTTAATTTACTAGGATAAATTGAACCTGTTTCCTCTTCTTCCTGTTTATAACTTTCTTCTACTTTATTATCATTTTTCTGTTCTTTACTCAATATTTCTAGTTTTTTTAAAGCTCCTATATAATCCTGATTTAATAAACTTTCTCTAATTTTTTGTATTGTATCAAAATTATCTACAGTTACTGGTATATTATTTAATATCTCATATATCTTTTCTATTCTCTCTTCTTCCATATTCTTCCCCTTTCTTCTTACTCTCATCTTTATTATATACTTATAATTTTTTTTTAGCAATAGCTTTTTTGTTAAATTTATGATATGATAATTTAAATTAAAAGTAAAAAAGGAGTATTATAGAAATGGCATTTGACGGTATTGTAACAAAAGCAATTGCTTCAGAATTGCAACAATTATCTGGAGCTAGAGTTGATAAAATCTTTCAACCTGATTCAAATAATGTTATTATAGGTTGTTATATAAATGGTAAAAATTATGCATTAAATATATGTACAAATTCCAACAATTATCGAATTCATCTAACAACACATCCTAAACCCAACCCACAAATTGCACCTAATTTTTGTATGGTATTACGAAAACATTTAACTGGTTTGCATATAAAAAATATAATAACAGCTAATTTAGAAAGAATTATAACTATTGAGTTTGAAGGTTTTGATGAAGTTGATGATATTATTAATAAGAAATTAATTATTGAGCTTATGGGTAAACATTGTAACATTATATTGTTAAACGAGGAAAATATAATAATTGATAGTTTAAGACATATTAACAATTCTGATAGTACTCATGTTGTTATTCCTCATACCAAATATACTTATCCATCAACAGAAAAACTAAATTTCTTAAATTGTAATGATTTTGAAGATTTTAAAAAACATTTATCAAATGTTGACACTGAATCACTCCCATGGTATATCAGTAACACTTTTAACGGTATTAGTAAAAAATTTATTAATTTTATTATATCTGATCTAAATATAAAAGATTTGAAAGAAATCTTTTATTATCTAAAACAAATTATACTAGATACTGATTCATTAAATTTGAAATTTAAAACAATAAATAATGATTACTTTTTAGTGCAAAATCCAAATAATAATGAACTGTTTTCTCTGAACTTTTTTATTGATGATTTTTATTATCAAAAAGAACTTTCAGAGGATTTAAAAAATTACCGAAATAGCATGTTAAAGTTAATTTTAGACACATTAAAAAAATATAAAAAAAGATTGCAAAATATTAATGAAAAATTAGAAGAATGTAAAAATATGAACACCTATAGATTATATGGAGAACTTATTACTGCAAATTTGTATAAGATTAAAAATGTTAATATATCGCAAATAAAATTAGAAAATTATTATGATAATAACAATTTAATTAATATACCTCTTGATTCTAAATATTCTCCTAGTATTAATGCTAAAAAATTCTTCAAAAAATATACTAAACTAAAAAATGCATCAGAAATTGTTTCCATTCAGAAAAAAGAAACTTTAGAAGAACTTAATTATATTGAAAGCATTGTATATGAACTAGAATCTGCTTCTTCTATTGAAGAATTAGCCAATATCTTTGATGAAATATCAGAAAACAATATTTTTAAAGATAAAACAAATAAAACTAAAAACATCAAATCGTCTAAAATAAAAAAGTCTAATCTAACCAAAAATAAAAATGTATCTTTTAATCCAATTAAATACACCATAGATAATTTTGCCTTTTTAGTTGGAAGAAATAATAAGGAAAATGATTATCTTTCTTTAAAATATGCTAAAAAAACTGACTTGTGGTTTCATACAAAAGACATTCATGGAAGTCATGGAATTTTAATATTAGATGGAAAGCAACCCAAAGAAGAAATCTTAATAAGATGTGCCGAAATTACTGCTTATCATAGTAAAGCCCGACTTTCTTCAAATGTTCCTGTAGATTTTTGTGAAGTCAAATATGTAAAAAAGCCAAATGGTTCTAAGCCTGGTATGGTTATTTATACAAATAACTCTACTTTATATGTTAATCCTAAAATAAAATAAAAAATAAGCAAATGTTTTTTATATCATTTGCTTATTTTTATTTACCAGAATATTAGTAAAGTCATTGCCGTTAATACAATAATTTCTGGTTTCGTCATTTCTTTAGGAATTAGTTCTATTTCTCCTTCTTCTTTATGGTCCACAATTGAAACCTCATATGATGTTACATCTTTCAATTCAAAATACATACTAAAATCCTGTGTTGTATTATTTTGTGTTGTTGTGATATCAATATATTTTTTTCCAACTAAGACATTTCTTTTAGAATATAAATCAATTTTTAAGTATTTCCCTGTCAAATAATCTTTATCTGAATTTTTTATTGTTCCTTTTATTCTTCCATTTACCAGTGTAGCTTGTGCTTGTTTTATTTGAACTTGCTCTATACTATCTCTTCTCTCTATGTTTTTATATGAAGAATTTAGTCCTACATTTATAATAAAATTAGAAAAAAAGAAAAAAAGTACAAACCATATTATATATTTTAAAAACGTTTTCATTCTATCCATATTGCTACTCCTTATCTTATAATATCTATATTATACACTAATTTTGGCTATTTGTAAATAACAACGGACTTACAATTGTAAGTCCGCTTAATTCGGAAATTCTCTTAACTTTTCCAGAAACTCTTTACCCTTTAATCCCAAAGGTATTATTTCTTCTCGCTTTTCAATATTTATTAAACCATACCTTTCGTTTTTCTCCACAATGGCAATGTTTCCATCTACCTCAATTATGTTATCATAACACGATAGAAAATCCCACAATCCTTTTGGATACTTAACAGGTGCAATTTCTATACCTTTAGAATCAATAATTCCTTCGCATTCATTCTTTCCTACAATAGCGAAGTTACCATGGAATTCATATACATATTCATATGGCAACTCCTTAAGTTCTCCTGTATCATCTAACCGAATAGCTAATTTGGTTATTTGAATGATTTCTGGCATTTTATTCCCTTCTTTGTTGTTAAAATTTGTCAATCTAGACATATTCATATTATAACACCATATTTTCATTTATGTCAATCGATTTTTCTATTTAATTTTCCTAAATTTCAATTGCCTGTCCTAAACAAGTAGAATAAATATATTTTTTAGAGACCTTTTTATTAAATGATTGTTCTAATGCCTCTTGATATAATTCTAATTGTTTTTTATATTTATTTACTAATTCATATTTTTTATTTTTTTCTATATAATCTGTTTTATAATCAACCAAAATAAGTTCATCATTTTTATTAACATAATACAAATCTATAACACCTTGTACTAAAATAGTTTCTTCTATTTCCTCATTATATATAGTATTCGCTGGAATATTTAAATAAAATGGTTTCTCTCTTTCAATTAGTTTTGCTGTCTTTAATTCTCTCCAAATCTCAGACTTTGTAAATTCTAATATTTTAAAAGGATTTATATTATCCGCTTCTATTTTGGTTATAATTTGCTTTTCTACTAAACTATTAATTAACTCTTTTACTTTAATTAAATTATAATCTACTTTTTCATCTAAATTTTGCATACACAAATGTATTAAAGTTCCCTTTTGAGCTCCTGTCAATTTGTTTTTTTCTTCTAGTTTCAAGAATTGTGGCTTTGGAAATTCTATTACATCTTCTATTTTATCTTCTAAATTTCTCTGTTTGCCTATTAATTCTTCTATACCGATATCTAACTTTTCTTGTTCTACCTGCTTTAACTTAGTTACAGACGTCTTAGTTGGAATAGTAGTTGCTAATTTATTTGGATATGTATAATTTAATATTTTTTCTAATGTTTTAAATTCTTCTTTAGTTATTTCTTTTTTATTAAGTTCTTCTATAACATTAACTTTTTCTTTTTGAATTTTTTTACATCTATTTAGTATATCTTTTTTCTTATATAAATTTAATAACATACAATTTTTATTTTTTTCTTTTTCATATTCATAAACTAGTAATATCCAATCCAAATATTTTTTATATTTTTTAATTAAAATTGTATTTATTTTTCCATCTTTTTTAATATATCTTTCAACTTGTTCTGACATTTTTAAAAAATCTTTTTGATAATCATTCTTAATTCCTGTTATAATTAGTTTTTCTTTTGCCCTAGTTAAAGCAACATATAATATTCTCATTTCTTCTGATAATGTTTCTATTAACATTTTACTTCTTAATGATGCTTTACTTAAAGTATCATATTGAATTTGTTTATCATAATCAATATATTTAACTCCTATTCCCATTTCTTGATGTAACAAAACAGAATCATTTAAATCCATTAAATTAAATTGTTTTCCAGTACTTGATAAAAACACAACCGGAAATTCAAGGCCTTTACTTTTATGAATACTCATAATACGAATTACATTATCATTTTCTCCAATTAATTTGGCAGAACCCAAATCTCCACTGCTTAGTTTTAGCCTATCTATAAAATTAATAAAATTATATAATCCTTTAAAATTTGAACTTTCATATTGTTTAGCTTTTTGAAACAACATTTTTAAATTTGCTTGTCTTAATTCACCATTTGGCATTAATCCGAACATAATTATAAAAACCTGTATCTATGTATATTTTCCAAATCAATTCATCTAAAGAAAAATATTCTTGTTCATCTCTCCATTTATCTAAATTGCTTAAAAAATTGCAAATTTTCTCCTTAAGCTCTTTATTAACATCAATCATAGCTTTTTGCATACAAACATAAAAGTTGTCATATTTATCAGATAGTCTTATTTGAACTAATTCATCATCTGTAAATTTTCCTATAAAAGACCTCAATACTGTAACAAGTGGAATATCTTGCATTGGATTATCAATTATTTTAAGTAATGACATAATTGTTTGAATTTCAATAGAACCTAAATATTCTTGGGAACTATCTGAAAACACAGGCATATTTAACGATAAAATTTCTTGTTCATATATAGGTGCTATATTAGCAGTTGATCTGAGCAATATTACTATATCTTTATATTCAATATTTCTATATTGGTTTTTCTTTCTGTCCCATACTTGAAATTTTTCTTTTATTAACTCTTTTATTCTATTTGCAACAAATCTAGCCTCTAATTCAATATTTTCTACTCGTTCTTCTTCTTCGTTTTTTTCTTCAAATATTTCCTCGTTTTCTATATTCTCTTGTTTTTCTTCTTCTTTCAAATCTATAATATCAATTTCAGTTGCAAAATTTTGTTTTAACTCTGGATAATCTGCACCTAAATTTAGATATTCTTTTTCATCATATTCAATATCTCCTAAATCATTGCTCATTATATCTTGAAAAACTATATTAGTAAAATCTAACACATTATCTCTACTTCTAAAATTTTTAAATAATTGTATTTTTAAATCATCTTCTTTTTGCTTATCTTTTTTCGATTTATATTTATGATATTTGTTTAAAAATAATTCTGGCATAGCTTGGCGAAATTTATAAATACTTTGTTTTACATCTCCTACCATAAATATATTATTTCCTTTTGATACAGAACTCAAAATATATTCTTGTACCAAATTACTATCTTGGTATTCGTCTATTGCTATTTCTAAATATTTTTCTTGATACCTCTTTGCTACCTCAGAAACTTGTATTTTTCCATTTTCTTCTTTTAATAATATTTTTAAAGCAAAATGTTCTATATCGTTAAAATCTACTATATTTTTATTTCTTTTTCTTTTCGAAAACTCTTCATTAAATTCGAATATTAGATTTTTTAACTTTGATAAAATAGAATACATGTCATAAATATCTTCATTAGCTTGCCTTGAATTATAAATCAATATCTTATCTAATATTTTACTTAATTTTTTCTTTCCATCATCACGTATCTTTTTTGCTTCATCCTTTAATTCAGATTCTACTTTTTGCCTTGGCCATGTAGGAAACTTTAAATTTTGATTTATCTCATATGCTTTGTCCCAACTATTTAAACTTCTCTTTAAATTTTCTAACATATCAATATCATTTCTAATTGTTTGATAATATTTTTCTAATTCTTTATCTAATGTAAGTTTTTTAGATATACTTTCAAACGTAGACAATATATCTACTAATTCTTCATCAACCTCTTTCAATAATTCCTTTCCCCAAATAGTATTTGCAAAATCTTCATCTAATCTATCTTTTAAATTAAACATTTCTATCTTATCAGTTAACCATTTTTCAGGAAATGGATTACTTTGTATATAATTATTTATCTTTAATACTAACTCTTTTAAAGGAGTATCATCTCTATAACTTGTATACGTATGAATCAATTTGATAAATTCATCATTATCTTCCTCATATTTTTTTTCAAAAATATCTTCTAATACCTCTTGCTTTAACAACTCTATTTCAGTAGTATCTGCAATTCTAAAATTAGGAGAAACATTATCTAATTCATAAAAATTATTTCTAACAACTTCTAAGCAAAAAGAATCAATAGTACATATACTAGCTTTATTTAGCAAAGTAATCTGTCTTTGCAAATTCTCATTTTCAGAATCTTCCTCTAGTTTTTTATAAATAGCATCTAAAACTCTTTCCCTCATTTCAGAAGCTGCAGCATTTGTAAATGTTACAACCAATAACTTATCTATATCTATTTTTTCATTTATTATCTTATTAATAATTCTTTCTACCAAAACAGCAGTCTTACCACTACCAGCAGCCGCTGCAACCAAAATATTCGAATTTTTTTCATAAATAGCATCCTGTTGTTCACTTGTCCATTTCACTTTACTCATATCTACTCCTTTTGAGACACTGGGGACAGGTCTTGTTTGTTTCATTTCTTTGTTGTTTTTTGTTTTCTCTAACATTAAATATACCGACAAAAATACTAAATTTTAAAAAATCCCAACAATTTCTCCATCTTCATCTATATCAATACTTTCTGCTGCAGGTACCTTTGGAAGTCCTGGCATTGTCATTATTTTTCCTGCTAATACAACCACAAAACCTGCTCCATTCTTTAATTCCACTCCTCTTACATTAATATTATAGTCATCTTTACATTCTAAATTTTTAGGATCATCAGAAAAAGAATATTGTGTTTTTGCAATACATATTGGCAACTTCGCATATCCCATTTTTTCTATATTTTCTATTTGCTTTTCTGCCTCTTCAGAATATTTAACATCTTTTGCATAATAAATATTTTTTGCTATTTTTAATATTTTTTCTTTTATTGAATCACTATCATTATATATGTATTTAAATTCATTTGGCTGTTGGCTTAACTTAACTAGTTTGTTTGCTATATCAATTGCTCCATCTCCGCCTTTAGCCCAGCCTTCTACTACACTTAACTCTATATTTTTATTAGCTAATTTTTCTTTAATATACTCTATTTCTTTTTCAGTATCTGATGCATATTTGTTTAATGCAACTATAACGTTTAAGCCAAATTTATTCTTTATATTATCTATATGTTTATATAAATTATCAATTCCTTTTTCTATTCCTTCTATATTTTCTTCTTGTATTTTTTCTTTTTCTACTCCACCATGATATTTAATAGCTTTAATTGTCGCAACTATTACTACAGCATCTGGTTTTAATCCTGTTTTTCTACATTTTATATCTAAAAATTTTTCTGCTCCTAAATCTGCACCAAAACCTGCTTCTGTTACTGTGTAATCAGCAAGTTTTAATGCTGTTTTTGTTGCAATTACACTATTACATCCATGTGCTATATTTGCAAATGGTCCTCCATGAACTAGTGCTGGTGTATGTTCTAGTGTTTGTACTAGATTTGGCTTAATAGCATCTTTTAATAATACTGTCATTGCACCTTCTGCTTTTAATTGTTTAACATATATCGGTTCTTCTTTTTTATTGTATCCAATTATTATATTTCCTAATTTTTGTTTTAAATCTTTTAAATTCTCAGCTAAGCATAACACTGCCATTATTTCTGAAGCTACTGTTATGTCAAAATTATCTATTCTTGAAACAATTTTACTTTCGCCTGAAAGTCCTGTTTCAACTTTTCTTAATTGTCTATCATTTAAATCTAAGCATCTTTTCCATACTACTTTTTCAAATCCTAATTCATTTCCAAAATAAATATGATTGTCAATCATAGCAGATAATAAGTTATTTGCTGATGTTATTGCATGAATATCTCCTGTAAAATGTAAATTTATATCTTCCATTGGAGCAATTTGTACTTTTCCTCCTCCAGTTGCTCCTCCTTTTATTCCAAAAACTGGCCCTAAAGAAGGCTCTCTTAATGTAAGTATAGATTTTTTACCTATTTTTCTTAATCCATCAGCAATTGCAATAGAAACTGTAGTTTTTCCCTCTCCTAATGGTGTTGGGGAAATAGCTGTTACTAAAATTAATTTTCCATTATTTTTGCTTTTATTTTTTTCATATATTTCATTAGAAATTTTTGCTTTATATTTCCCATATTGTTCGATATCCTCTTCTTTAATTTCTAATTTTTCTGCTATTTTATTAATTTCATCTAATTTTGTATTTTTTGCTATTTCAATATCTGTCATTTCTATTGCCCCCTATCTGATACTAATTTTATATTGTTTTGATTTTGTCTGCTATTATGCTATTAATCCTACAACTACACCTATTAAAGCTCCCACAAAAACTTGTATAGGTGTATGTCCTAATACTTCTACAAGTCTTTCTGAAACTTGTATGCCAGTTAACCCTGGCGTTTCAACCAATTTATTTAATAAAGCCGCTTGTTTACCTGCCGCTCTCCTTACTCCACATGCATCATACATAACTACTATTGCCATTATAAAAGCTACAGCAAATATAGGTGTGTCTACTCCTTGATATTTTCCTACCAATGTTGCTAATCCCGCTACTACAGCTGAATGAGAACTTGGCATTCCTCCTGCTCCCATAATTCTTTTAAAATTGAATTTTTTTGTAGTTACTAAATCATAAATTAATTTAAATAGCTGTATTCCAAACCATAATAAGACTGGTATATAAATATATTTATTTTGTATAAAACCTATTAAATTGTTCATTTTACATTTTTCTCCCTTTTTATTTTTTTAATCTTCTGTTTGAAAATTTTCTTCTTTCATTTCATCATCTTTTTTTACTAAAATCGTAATTTTTTTCTCTGCTTCTTCTAATATTTTACTACATTCTTTAGAAATTTTTATTCCCTGCTCAAATCTTGAAACAGAATCATCTAAGTTTAAATCTCCTTTTTCTAATTCTGCAACAACTTTTTCTAATTCTTCCATATTTTCTTCAAAACTTTTACTCATAAATATCTTTTCTCCTTTTTATTTCAATCCTTATAAACTACTTTACAATTGCTTCTTTTTTACCATCTATAAATCTAATTTCTACTAAATCATTTGTTTTTAATTCTTCTTTGCTTTTTATAACTTTATTGTTTTTTTCCGTTATAGAATATCCTCTATATAATGTTTTTAATGGACTTAGAGCATCTAATTTTGCAATCAATTCTATGTATTTAGTTTTTTCTTTTTCGTGTTTTACTTTTATACTATTTTCTATTTGTTTAATACAATTATCTAATTTAATATAGTTGTCATTTATTTTTCTTAAAGGCTCTTTAAATACTGAACTTGACATGCATTTTTCATATCTAAGATTCATAAGTTCTAGTTTTTTTATTAATGAATTTCTTAATCTATCTTGGTAAGTTTCAATTTTTCTTTTTACTTCATATATATCAGGCACAGCAAGTTCTGCAGCTGCTGATGGAGTTGGTGCTCTTAAATCTGCAACAAAATCTGCTATTGTAAAATCTGTTTCATGTCCTACTGCTGATATAATAGGAATTTCAGAATTGTATATACTATGTGCAACAATCTCTTCATTAAATGGCCATAAGTCTTCTAAAGAGCCTCCTCCTCTTGCTAAAATTAATACATCAGCTAATTTGTTTTTATTCATATATTCTATTCCATTTGATATCTTTTCAGCTGCACCTTCTCCTTGAACTGGTACTGGTAATAAACGTATATATACATTTGGATTTCTTCTTGTTGAAACATTTATAATATCTCTTATTACAGAACCTGTTTGTGATGTTAATACTCCTATAACTCTAGGCATCATTGGTATTTTCATTTTATGCTCTTCTTCAAACAAACCTTGTTGCTCAAGTCTTTTTTTCAATTCTTGATATTTAGTATATAAATCTCCTAAGCCATCTTCTTCCATTGCTCTTGCATAAATTTGATATACTCCATCTCTTTCAAAAACAGAAACACTACCTAAAATCATAACTTTCATGCCATCCTTTGGCATGAAAGTTAATTTTGTTGCATAAGATTTAAACATAATACATTTTATTAAAGATTTTTCGTCTTTTAAAGTAAAATACATATGTCCTGTATAATGATTTTTAAAATTTGATATTTCTCCTTTTATTAATATGTTATTTAAATATTCATCTTCCGCTATTTTTTCTTTCATATATTTATTTAAATCAGAAACTGTTATAGCCATATCTGCATATTTCATATTTTCATTTCTTCCTTTTTTATTCTTTTACAATACTTGCTAAAATTCCATTTACAAAGTTTTTAGAATTATCTTCACCATATTTTTTTGCTAATTCCACTGCCTCATTAATTCCAACTTTAAATGGGATATCTTTGTATTTTATTTCGTAAATAGCTATTTTCAATATTGCTAAATCAATTTTAGAAATTCTTTCGATTTTCCAGTCTGATTTTAAATTTATTTCTATTTTTTGCATTATATCTTTTTCATTTTTTTTGATTCCTAAAACACTATCTTTAATGTATTCTATTGCATTTTTATCTGTTATATTATTACTTTCTATATATAATTCTATTTGCTCTTCTAAATTTTCTATATTTTGAATTTCTAAACTATATATAAGTTTAAATGCTTGTTCTCTTATTTCTGATCTATTCATGTATATTTTTCCTTCCCAATAATATTACATTTTATCTATAAAACTTTTTAATTTCGTTTTTACAAAATCTTTATTTTGTTGTACATAATTTCCAATAAAAGCTCCTAATACTAGCACAACAATAGCTAATATTAAATCATGCAATCTTGTAACTAATATTAATATCGCTATAATTACTCCTATAATAGCTCCTCTATATTGAGTTATAAAATCCTTAAATCCGTTCATCTTAATCACATTCCTTTCCGCATAAATTTGTTACGAATTTTCTTAAACCTCTTGCTGTTCTTCTTTTGGTGCAACTTTTTTTACTGTAATATTTACTTCTTTTACATCTAAATCTGTTGCGGTTTTTATTTTTTCTTTTATTTTAGTTTGTAAGTTTGCAGATAACTCTTTTATAATAACATTTGAACCAACCATTAAATTAACATACACCATTACATTATTTTCTCTATCTAATTCAACTCTGGTTGTTACTTGTTCTGTTCCTTCAAAATTCAAAGCTACTGAATTAACTAAGTTTTCTAGTGTTTCTTTTGATATCATAAGCTTTCCATTTTCATTTTCTAACAAAACTCCTTGTTCTTCATTTGTTTTTCCTTTTGATGTTGAATCAAAAAATATACATTTTATTGAAAGTAAAATAAATACTACACTTATTCCTAGTAATATTTTACTTGAAACATCTCCTACAATAACTTTGTAAATAATATTTCCAATTAAATTCATATCTAGCCATCCAAATATTAGTAAGCATAATACTATAGATAATATTAAAATAATATTAGAATATATAACTAATGCGATTTTTTCTAAAAATTTCATTTCATTTTTTCCTCTTTTCTTTTTTATTCTTCTATATTGTTTTCACTTTCATTAGGTGTATCATTTTTTGCTGTATCAGTATTAACTCCTTGAACATGTACATTTACCTCTTCAACTTTTAATCCAGTCATACTTTCTACTGCTTTTTTTACTCTGTTTTGAATTTCAAATGCTACATCTGGTATTCTAGAACCATACTCTACAATAATATTTACATCTATTTTTGCTATATTTTCTGATACTTCTACTTTAATTCCTTTTGCTAGATTTTTCCTTCCACTAAATACTTCTGAAATTCCACCTGCAAAACCTCCGGCCATTCCAGCAACTCCATTGACTTCTGATACGGCTACACCTGCAATAACTGCTACTACATCATTAGATATTTTTATCCCTTCATTTTCTGTTTTTATTTCATTGTCTAATTCTACAATTTCTTCATTTTCTTTGTTTTCCTCACTCATTTTTATTTCCTCCTTTTTATTTTTAGTTAATACCTACCTTTATTATTAACTAAAAAAGATATACTTATAAAATACATTATAAGTATATCAATTTTTTTCCTTTTTTACAACTGTTTTTATTCAAATACATCAAATTCTTGAATTTGATTTCCTCTTAGAAAATCTCCTATTGACATTTTCTTTGCATTTTCTCCTTGAATTTCTAGCACTTTTAAAATTCCATTTTTTGCCTTTATAAATAATCCATCTTTTTGGTCTGAAATAATTACTGTTCCATTTCTCATAATTTCAATATTATCTGTAATTAATTCATCTTCTGTTGCAATTGAAACTTTCCAGAATTTTATTTTTTTTCCATTTAAAAAAGTATATGCTCCCATAATTGGGTTTAATCCTCTTACTAAATTTTTTATTTCTTCTGCTGTCTTGTTTTCCCAATCTATTTTTGCCATTTCTTTATTTAACATTGGTGCTAAAGTATAGTCATTTCCTTGTTTTTCTCTTGGTGCTATCCCTTTTTCGATTTCTTTTAAAGTTTCTACTAGAAGATTTCCACCAATTTTAGATAATCTCTCCCATAATTCTCCTGTTGTCTCATCTTCTCCAATATCAACTTCTTCTTTTAAAATCATATCTCCTGTATCCATACCAATATCCATATACATTGTAGTAATTCCTGTTGTTTTATCTCCATTTAAAATAGCCCATTGAATAGGTGCTGCACCTCTATATCTAGGAAGTAAAGAACCATGAACATTAATACATCCTAATTTTGGAATTTCTAAAATTTCTTTTGGCAATATTTTACCATATGCTACTACACAAATAATATCAGGATTTAAATCTTTTATCTCTTGTATAAATTCAATATTATTTTTTACTTTTAATGGTTGATATATCTTTATGTTTTTTTCTATAGCAAATTCTTTTACTGGGGAAGCCATCATCTTCATTCCTCTTCCTTTTGGTTTGTCTGGATTTGTTACTACTCCCAATATTTCATATCCTGCATTATACACCGCTTCTAAACTTTCTTTAGCAAAATCTGGTGTTCCCATAAAAACTATTCTCATTTTTTCCTCCTCTTAGATTATTTTTCGTCAGTTGGTTCTATATATTCTAAAGTTCCTGGTATTATTTTATCAATAAAAACTTCTCCGTTTAAATGATCTACTTCATGACAAATAGCTTGTGCTAATAATTCTTTTGCTTTTACTTTTATTTTCTTTCCATCTCTATCAGTATATTCAGCTGTTACTTCAGTAGGTCTTATAACTTTTGCAAATTCATTTGGAAAACTTAAACAACCTTCGTCAACCTCTTGTTTTCCTTTTGTTTTTAATATTACTGGGTTTATCATAGCAATTGGTCCATTATCGTCATAAATATCAATTACTATTACTCTTTTTAAAATTCCTACTTGAACTGCTGCAAGTCCAACTCCATTATATTTATGCATTGTTTCTATCATATCATCAATCAATGTTTGTAATTTTTCATCAATTGTTTCTATTTCCCTTGATTTCTTTTTTAAAATTTCGTCTCCTTTATATCTCAAATTTCTAATCGCCATTTTTTACTCCTTTCCTTTTTGGTTATTTAAACTATATTTTTATTAGTTATGCCATACTATTAGGATTAACATCTATTGATATTCTCATATCTTTTAAATTTTCTTTATAAATATTTTTTAAACATTTATTAAACTCTTCATTAGATTCTTTATCCATCGTTCCTTTTACTATAATCCTATATCTATACTTGTTTTGAATTTTATCAATTGGTGCTGGCATTGGAATAAATATTTTAAATTTATTTTCTAGTTTATCTTTTAAATATCTATATACCAAATCACTCTTATTTTTTATATCTGCTTCATTACTTCCGTTAAAACTAATTACTATTATATCGCAAAATGGAGGATATTTCAACTGTTCTCTTAAAGCTATTTCTGTTGCATAGAACATTTCATAATTCTGTTTTTCAGCACATTGTATACTAAAATTATCTGGATTATAACTTTGAATTATTACTTTTCCTGGTAGTTTTTCTCTTCCTGCTCGTCCGTGCTACTTGAGTTAAAATTTGAAATGTTCTTTCATTCGCTCTATAATCATCAATGTTTAATGAACTATCTGCCGCAATTACTCCTACTAATGTTACATTTGGAAAATGATGGCCTTTTACTACCATTTGTGTCCCTATTAGAATATCTATATTTTCATTTTTAAACTTATTTAATATTTCTTCATGTGAATTCTTTTTGGTTACTGTATCAACATCCATACGAATTGTTTTTGCATTTGGAAATTGTTTTATAATCTCTTGTTCTAATTTTTGAGTTCCTGTACCAAAATATCTTATTTTTTCACTATGACATTCTGGGCAAACTTTTACAATTTCTTGCTCATAACCACAATAATGACATTTCAGTTTTTTTTCATAACTATGGTAAGTCAGACTTATATTGCAATTTTTGCATTTTACTGTATATCCACAATCTCTACACATAATAAAAGTAGAATATCCTCTTCTGTTTAAAAATAATATTGTTTGCCTTTTTTGTTTTAAATTTTCTTCTATTTCTTGATATAATTCCCTACTTAACATTGAGCGATTTCCATTTGCTAATTCTTGTTTTAAATCAATAATGCTAACTTTTGGTAATGACGAATTATTTGCTCTTTTAGTTAATTCTAATAGTTCTATTTTTCCTAATGTTTTTGCTTTATAATATGTATTAATATCTGGTGTTGCACTTCCAAATACTAATGGACAATTATTTTGTTTTGCAATGTATTTTGCTACTTGTTTTGCATCATATTTTGGATTTGCCTCGGATTTATAAGAACTATCATGTTCTTCATCTATTATAATAATTCCTAAATTTGTAACTGGTGCAAAAATTGCAGACCTTGCACCTATTACTATTTTTGCTTTTCCTTCTTTTATTTTATTCCATTCATCATATTTTTCTCCAATTGATAGTTTACTATGCAATACAGCTATTTTTTCTTTTCCAAATCTTGAAATAAATCTATCTAACATTTGTGGAGTTAATGATATTTCAGGGACTAAAACAATTGCAGTTTTTTGCATTTCTAGTATTTTTTGTATTAACTGTAAATATACTTCTGTTTTTCCGTGACCCAGTTACCCCATATAATAAAAACCTTTTATATTCTTTTTCATCTATACTTTTAGCAACTTTTTCAAATGCATTTTGCTGTTCTTCTGTTAGTTTTAATTTGTTTGTTGATGCTAAATTTTTGTTTTTTAACGGATCTCTTTCTATCTTTTCTTCAACTAATTCTAAATATCCATTTTTAATTAGTGTATTTATAATAGCTCTAGAACAATCTGTATGCATCTCTATCTCTGGTATAGTTAATCCTTCATTTTTTTGTATAAATTTAAGTACTCTTATTTGCTTTTCTGATTTGATCTTTTTATTATCTATTTCAAATAATATTTCGTCTTTTTTCTTTTTTAAATATACAACTCTTATGATTTTTTCCTGTGCTTTCTTTTCTTTTCCTCTTGTTCCAGGTGTCAGCATAAGTTTTATACAATCAGATATATTACAAAAATATCTATTTGCCATCCATTTTGCCAATTCTATTTTCTTTTCATCTAAACTATTTTCTATTTTTGCAATTTCTTTTACTTTAAATTCTGTATTATCCTTTATTCTTGTTACAAATGCTTCTTCTAATTTTCCTCCTTTTCCAAAAGGGACTAAAACTTTACTTCCAATTATAACAAAATCTTCTAGCTCTTTTGGAATAGCATAATCAAATGTTCTATTTAATTTTTTGGCTGTTCTATTTATAACTACTTCTGCTATCATTCTATTATTCTTTCTCCTTATATAAAAAAGCCATCTGAAAGATAGCTTTTTATTGTTGTTCTAATAATTTCATTTCGTTTTCTAATATTGTCATAACTATTTGAACTGTTTTTTCTAGATTATCATTTTTTAATACATAATCGTATAAATTAATTCTAGATTCTTCATATTCAAATCTACTTAACCTTAAGCGTATTTCTGCTGGGCTTGGTTTATCAACTCTATCTTGTAACCTTTTTTCAAGTTCTTCTTTAGGCACTCTTAAAAAAATAGTAACTACTTTTGTGTCTGCATTTAACAAATCTTTTAAATGTTCTGTACCATTTACATCAATATCTTTTACTATTATTTTTCCACTTTCAATTTTTTCATTTAGTAATTTCTTTGAAGTTCCATAATAATTGTTATGATGTACATCATACTCATAGAAATGCCCTTTTTCTATCATTTCTTCAAATTCTTCTCTAGTTACAAAATTATATGTTCCACCTTCTACATCTCCTTCACGCATAGGTCTAGAAGTAAATGAAGGAAGAGATTCTACATTTTCCATTCTTTTTATTAGTTCTTTTTTTATTGTATCTTTTCCTGCTCCTGCTACTCCAGATAATATTACTAACATATTTCTACCTTCCCCTCTGCAATTTCATTAGCAGCTAATGTAACTGGAGATTCCTCTTTAACATCTGTTTTTACTTCTGCTCCTGCAGCTATTTGTCTTGCACGTCTTGCTGTTGCAATTACTAACTCATATCTATTATCTGCCTTTTTTAATAATTCTGAAACACTTGGTTTTACCATCATTTTAAATCCACTCCTTTATAAAATTATTTTATAGCTTCTGCTATTTGTTTTCCACCATCATCTTGTGATATTGTTTTATCTATTCTACCTCCTACAGTTTCTGGTTGAACTGCTGATAGTATGATATGTCCTGAATCCATAATTAATACTGCTCTTGTTCTTCTTCCATATGTAGCATCTACCGCTGTTTTATTATCTTTTGATTCTTGTACCATTCTTTTAATAGGTGCAGATTCTGGGCTTACAATTGCTACAATTCTTTCTGCTGAAACAATATTTCCAAATCCTATATTTACTAATTGCATAAAATCAAATCCTTTCTATTCTATATTTTGTACTTGTTCTCTTATGTTTTCAATTTCTGTTTTTATATCAATAACTCCATTTGTTATTTCTAAATTGTTTGCTTTTGAGCCTATTGTATTTGTTTCACGATTCATCTCTTGTATTATAAAATCTAGTTTTTTCCCTATTGCCTCATTTGAATTTAGTAAATTTTTAAATTGTGATATATGACTATTTAATCTAGTGACCTCTTCTTCAATAGAACATTTATCTGCATATATTACAACTTCTTGAGCTAATCTTGTTTTATCAATCTCCTGATTTTTTAGTATTTCCTTAATTCTCTCTTCTAATTTTACTACATATTCTTCAATAAGTCCAGTAGAAAGTTTAGCTATTTCTTCTACTTTTTTATTTATTATATTTAATCTTTTTAATAAATCTTCTGATATTTTATTTCCTTCTGTCTCTCTCATTTGAACTAAATTATCTGTTGCTATAGTTATGGTTTCTAATACTTCCTCTGTTATTTTTTCGTCATCTTGGCTGCTTTGTATATTTAATACATCTGGATATTTGGAAATTTCAGTAACTTGTATATCTGATAATATATTTTCTTTTTCAGCTAATTTTTTTAATTCATCAATATATGCTTTTGCTAATTCTGTATTTATTTTAATTTCTTTTCCCTCTAGCGAATTATTTTCAAAAGTAACAAAAACATCAATTTTTCCTCTTTTTACCTTTTTGGCAATCTCTTTTTTTATTGTTTCTTCTAAGTAACTAAGTTGTTTTGGGATTCTTACTGATATATCTAAATATCTATGATTTACGCTTTTTATCTCTATTTGATATTCTCTATCATCTTTTGAAAGCTTTGCTCTACCATATCCTGTCATACTTTTAATCATTTTCTTTTACCTCTTTTTCAACTTTCTTAGTTTTTACACTTGAAGATTTTTTTCTTTTTTCATTTTTAGTTTTTTCTTCTACATTTTCTATTTTCTTCTTTTTAGTTTCTGTTTTTGTCTCTTTAGATTGTTTTTCTGTTTTATCTTCTATTACTTTTTTATTGCTTTTTGCTTTTGTTTTTGGTTTTTCTTTATTTTTAGATTCATTCACTTTTTTTGCTTGTTTTCTCTTACTATTTGTTTTTGTTTTGCTATCTTTATTTTGTTTTATTTCAGTATTATTTGTTTCTTTACTTTGATTTTCTTTTGTACTTTCTAATTCGTCTGTTTCTTCTTTTTCCTTTTCGTTTTTGTTTCTTTTTTTAGCTTCTTTTTTTATTGGTTCATCTTCTTTAACAATTTTTGATATATCACTTAATCCTTTTAAATACTCTTTTTTATCTTTTGTATAAATAATTATTACTTTTAAAACATAATAAATTACAACAATTCCTGATGAAATTAACATATATGATTTAAAATCATATTTCAATAATGTTATCATATGCATAATAGATAAAGAGTGTATAGATAAAGCTAATAGTTCTATCCCTGTAATTGCTACTTCTCCACTGTCTTTTTTGTAAGCTTTTTCTAATGCTAATATTCCTAATACTAAAAAAGCTCCAGAAAATACTTGTATATCTTGTGCTAATCTGTCTAAATTCATTCTTGTATAAGCAAAAAATAAAATTATGAAATAAATTATAATACATAGTGCTCTTGACAAATTTTTTCCTATTTTTTTCATCATTTCCTCCTAATTTTCTAGTTCATACATTATTACACTTAAAACATTTAAAGCTACAGTTTCTGTTCTTAATATTCTTTTTCCTAATGTAATTGATTTTGCCCCGTTTTTTTGTAACAGTTCAACTTCCTCTGTTGATATTCCTCCTTCAGGTCCAATAATAACTGCTATTTTAAATTTGCTATTGTTATTTAAATTTTCTTTTATATTATTTAATTCTTGTTTTATCGTGATTTTTTCTTCCTTTTCATATGCCAATAATACTATATCATATTCTTTTAGCATATTACAAATGTTTTTTAAATTTAATATTGGTTTTATTTTAGGTATTATATTTCTTCCACATTGTTTAGCTGCTACTTCTGATATTTTTTGCCATCTTTGTAGTTTTTTTTGCTTATCTTTTTCATTTACCTTCACAACACATCTTTTCATTTCAATTGGTATAATATCGTAAACTCCTAATTCAACTGATTTTTGAATAATTAACTCCATTTTATCTGCTTTTGGTAACCCTTGCATAATCGTTACTTGTATATTTGATTCCGAATTATTTTCTAATTCTTTTTCAATTTTACATTTTATATATTCCTCTGAAATTTCTTCTATTTTACATAAATAATCTTTTTTATTTGAAGTATTGCATATTATTAACTCGTTTCCTACTTTTTCTCTTAATACATTTTTTATGTGTTTTACATCATTTCCTATTACTTTTACATCTTCTTTTTGTATTTGTTCTTCATTAACAAAAAATTTTGGCATATTTTTTCTCCTTTTTATGCACCTTATTATATCATACAATTTTGCCTTTTTCTACAAAAAAAAGAAATTATATTAGATTTTTGTTCTAATATAATTTCTTACAATATAAATGCTTTAACAAAAATTGTTTCAGAGCATTTTTTGGTTTTTTAATAATTTTCTGCTTTAATCTCAAAATATGCTTTTGGATGTGCACATACAGGGCATACTTGTGGAGCTGACTTTCCAATTACTATATGTCCACAGTTTCTACATTTCCAAATTCTATCTCCATCTTTGCTAAATACTAAACCGTCTTCAACATTTTCTAATAATTTTTTGTATCTTTCTTCATGCTCTTTTTCTATTTTTGCAACTTCTGCAAAAAGAAATGCAATATGATCAAATCCCTCTTCTTTTGCTTCTTTTGCCATTCTATCGTACATGTCTGTCCATTCGTAATTTTCTCCTTCTGCTGCTGCTTTTAAATTTTCTGCTGTAGATAAAATTTCTCCTCCTTGTAATAATTTAAACCACATTTTTGCATGTTCTTTTTCATTATCAGCTGTTTCTTGAAAAATTGCCGCTATTTGTTCATACCCTTCTTTTTTTGCTTTGCTTGCAAAGTATGTATATTTATTTCTTGCTTGAGATTCTCCTGCAAAAGCCTCCATTAAATTCTTTTCTGTTTTACTTCCTTTTAATTCCATTTTAAAATTCCTCCTTATTTTATTTTTGATTTACATTTTTCACATATTCCATTAATAGTTATGCTGTTTATATCTATATCTACATTAGTTTGTTTTTTTATATTACTTATTAAATTATCTTTTTCGAATTTATAATAAAAGTCAAATGCTTTACCACAAACTTTACATATAGCATGATAATGTTCTTCGTATAAATAATCATATCTATCTGGTCCTGTTGCTATTGTTATTTTCTCAATAATACCTTTCTCTACTAATATATTTATGTTTCTATATACTGTACTTCTGCTGATTTTTGGTTCTTTTTTTGTAACTAGTATATATATTTCTTCAGCAGTTGGATGAGTTCGATTATTTTTTATAACTTCTAGTATTATTTCTCTTTGTTTGGAATAGTTATTCATAAATCTCTCCTTTAAATTAGGAATAGTTCCTAATTTAGTTAGTATTTTATCTCACAAATTTTATATTGTCAATAGATATTTCAAAATTTATAATTGATGCAACTACAAATAAAAATGAAGAGTGTGAGTCTTCATTTCTATCTAACAGTATCTAATATAAATATTAAAAAAATTTTTTAATTGGTACCGATGGTGGGACTCGAACCCACATGGTTTCCCGCATGATTTTGAGTCATGTGCGTCTACCAATTCCGCCACATCGGCATAATTATTTAACAAAAAATATGTACTAATATATATTAGCACATATTTTTTAAATTGTCTAGATTTTTTTAAACTTTATTTTCTTCTTGCTTTTTTATTAAAGCGTCATACTCAAAAACAGTAACTGTTTTTATATTTATTTCAGAAAAGTCATCTTTTTCATTTTCAAATTCAACCATTTTAAAACTTGTTTTACTTTTTAAATCTAATTGCAGCTTAGAAATATCTACTAAAATCTTTGTTGATAAGTCTTGTCCTACTGGTAAAGTCTTGTTTTGATTATCATAAAAAATACAATTTGTATAACTTATTGCATTGCTTCCTTCTTTTAAATCTATTTTATAAAAATTTATTTTATTATTTTCTTTTTTTATAGCTTCTTGTATTTCTTTTTCAGGATTAATATCAAATATATTTATTTTTCTATCATCTAAATTATCTTCTCCAATTGCCTTATATACTGGTATTTCTTCTGGTACCACTACTTTATTCATAGCTGTTTTTAAATTAGCAATTATTTTTTCAAGTGATAATTTAAAGCCGATTTGTTTTGTATTTTTATTTATTTCTAATATATTAAATTTGTCTTTAGCTAACTCTCTGTGTTTTTTATTTTTTATCTTTGATACTTTAGTACTATCTTGAATTATTCCTCCAAATATGTCAAATTCTTCATTTTCTGATAAGGATTTTTCCTGTATAGCTTCTTTTTTTATTTCTTTCAATGTAGTTTCTATATCTTTTGGTTGAAATTCATTAATTTTTATTTTGTTTATTATTTCTAATAAATTAGTTGAAGTTATATATACACTATCTGTTTCATCTTTGCTAAGATTTTTTCTTTGTATTTTGTCCATCTTTTTGCCAAAATTTTCTAAATCTTCCTCATAATCAAAAACTCTTGTTATTTTCTTTATTATATTAACTTCTTCCGCTTCTCCTTCTGGTAAAGTTGCCATTTCATCTTTGTTGCTATATTTCCAAAATTCAAATATACTTTTTTTATGGCTATCTATTTCTTCAATAAAAGCTGTTGCATTTTCAATTTTTTTCTGCATATTTTTATTTTTTAATTTTAAGCTATTTATGTCCATTATGACATTTTTTAATTCATTTTCTTTTAGTTCTATTACTTTATATAGTTCCACTAATTCTTCTATTGTATAATTTTGTTTTTTTCTTTTCTTTTTAGGTAATTCTTCATTTTCTTCATGCTGTATTTCTATTTTACTTTCATCTATATTTTCTTCTTTTTTTACCTTGTTTTTATTATTTTTTTTACTATATTTAAAATAATATTTAAATTTTCCAAAAAAAGATTTTTTACATTCTAAAAATGTAGATATTTGTTTTTCTTTTGCTAGATATTCTATTTCTTGTGCAGCAATTTCTACTTTTAATTTTTCCAATTTGAGTTTATTTTCTTCTATTAAATCTTCTGCTACTTTTTGTTTTTCTTCGCCTAAATGATATTGATTACTAATCCATTCAGCTATATCTATATATTCTATTTTTTCATCCTCTAAATAAAATTCTAATTCTCCATTTTTATTAATATTAGTTTTAAAATGAAAATAATGTGGTAATTCTGTTTGTAAAATAAACATTGCTTTTAGTAATTTATATAATTGATTTGCATCTTCTTGTGTGTTTAATTTTATTTTATATGGACTTTTTATTTTATGATATACTTCAGTTTCTCCAACTATATGTATACACAACTTATTTCTTTTATCATATACCTCATAAATTAATGGCCAATCTTTTGTAAAAAGCCATAGGTAGTTTTCAATATCTTCAAATTCTGATTTTTTTAAATATTTATTGCTATATTCAACATTACGAATTGGTACAAATATCTTTTCATTTTTCTTTTTTTCTAATTTTTTCTTTATTAAAAAGAAAAATGTTGAATAATCAGAATCTTCTGTAGGTACTAACATAAAATATTGATTTGTATTTTCTGAATAATAAATTTGCCATAAATAATTATTTTCATATTTTACTTTAAATGGTATTTTTTTACTCAAACTAGTTTGTTCTTTTTCTATTTCTTCTACTTCATCTATTTTAAATTGTTTTAACATACTTAAAAAAGTAGTATATTTTAAAATGTTTTCTTCATTTTCTCCATCTAAATATTGTGCCAAAGGCTTTGCTTGTTTATACTTTTCGCTAATTTCATCTAATCTATTTGTTGGCGATAACAATATTTGAATATCTTTAACTGGTATGTACCTATATTGTTTATATTGTTTCTCTTCATAAAATTTTGGAATTCTAAATTCCAAAGGTTTATACTCTTTTAATTCTTCTGGAATATTTTCTAAATCTAATCCTATATATTCCAATTTTTCTTTTATACTATTATTTTTATCTCCAGCTTTTTTAGGCAATGTTTATTTCTCCCCTCTATTAATTATTTATTTTATAATATCATAGAAATTTTTAAATTCATATCCTTCTTCTTTTAGTTTAGCAATGATCTGTGGTAACGCATCTGCTGTTACACTTTTAGCCGCTGCATCATGCATTAATATAACTAAACTATTTTTACTTTCCATTGTTTCTGTTAATCTTGTCATTTCAAACTCTACTGAAAGATTATTAGTCTCAGCATCTCCTGTTAACGCATTCCAATCAACATTTACAATATTATTTTGTAATAATAATTCTTTTGCTTCTTTTTTTATCTCTGCATATTTTCCTCCAGCTAATCCTCCTGGAAATCTAAATAAATGTGAATTGTAGTCAGGTACTTCTATAGCATTTTTTACTTTATCATTACATTCATTATATTCATCTAATACTGATTGTGGAGATGAATATATTTTAGAGTATGTATGAGAATATCCATGATTTGCTAAGTAATGTCCTTCTTCATACATTCTTTTTACAACGTCTTTCCTTGAATCAACGTTTGACCCTAATATAAAAAAGGTTGCTTTTACATTTTCTTGCTTTAATATGTCTAGTATTTTTGAAGTAACAGGAGATGGTCCATCATCAAATGTTAGAAATACCCTTTTAGTATCGGATTTATAAATAGTATCCATATTTTGTTTTCCGAATATCAGTTAGCTGTGGATTTCTTTCCTTTTTCTTTTTTTCTGTCTCTTCTTTTATTTTAGCTTGTTTTTCTTCTTCTTGATGTTTTATTGAATTCAACTGTGCTTCGTATTGTTTATATACTTTATATTCTTCCATTAAATTTTTAATATGGTTAATTGTTAATAATATACAGAACAACAATAAAATTAATATTACCATAATAAATATTCTTTTTTTATCTAGTTTAGTCCTTGTATCTATTTTGTATACATCTAATTTATAATCGTTATCATCATTAACCATTTTTTACTTCCTCTTATTTTACATTTTTCAACTTCTTTTTTTCTTTTTATATTATATACTATTTTTTATATTTTTTGTAGTAAATTTTTAAAAAACTCCAATAAAATTAATTGGAGTTTTTATTTAAACTTTCATTGTGTTTTTTATATATTCTATTTCTTCTTCAATATTTAATCTCATAAATATAGGCTCACCTTTTTTTATTACTTGAACATTATTAAGCTTATCATATTTTTTTAATAATTCCCATGTTTTTAAATCTTGATCTTTTATTCCAATCTGTCTAAAAATATTTTCTGCTGTATCATTCATAAAAGGTTTGATTAAAATTGCTATTTTTCTTAAATTCTCAATTAAATGATACATACATGATTCTAATTTATCTTTATTTTCTTCTTCTTTTGCTAATGACCATGGCATTGTTTCGTCAATATATTTATTTGTTCTTGAAATTAATGTCCAAATTTCTTGTAACGCATTTGCTATTTCATATTCTTGCATTTTTTCTTCAAATTTTTCAATTTGCTCTATAGTAAATTTTTCAAATTCTTCATCTACTTCATTTGGTTTACCATTATACTTAGGTACTTTTCCTTCAAAGTACTTGTTTACCATTGATACAGTTCTATTTAGTAAATTACTTAAATCATTGCATAAATCAAAATTATATCTTTCTACAAATTCCTCTGGTGTAAATACTCCATCTTGTGATACTGGTATTTCTCTTAGCAAGAAATATTTTGTAGCATCTAAACCATATCTTTCAATTAATGTTTCTGGATAAATTACATTTCCTTTTGATTTTGACATTTTTCCATCTTTCATCATTATCCAGTTATGTACTAGGATGGTTTTTGGAAGTGGTAAATCTAATGCCATTAAAAATATAGGCCAATAAATTAAATGAAATCTAGCAATATCTTTTCCAACTACTTGTAAATCAGCTGGCCAATATTTTTTAAATAGTTTATCATCTTCAGATAAATATCCTAAAGCTGTTAAATAATTTGTTAATGCATCTACCCATACATAAATAACATGTTTTGGGTCTTTTAAAACTTTTATTCCCCAATCAAAAGAAGTTCTTGTTACGCATAAATCTTCTAATCCTGGTTTTATAAAGTTATTTATCATTTCATTTTTACGAAATGCTGGTTTTACAAAATCAGGATGATCTTCGTAATATTTTAAAAGTCTATCTGCATACTTTTTCATATTGAAAAAATATGATTCTTCCTTCATTAATTTTACTTCTCTACCACAGTCTGGACATTTTCCATTTACTAATTGTGTTTCTGTAAAATATGTTTCACATGGTACGCAATACCAACCTTCATATTCACCTTTGTATATATCTCCTTGTTCCATGAAACGATCAAATATTTTTTGAACTATTTTTTCATGTTCTGAATCTGTTGTTCTTATAAAATAGTCATAGTCTATATCCATTTTTTTCCATAATTCTTTGGCCATAGCCGCCATTTCATCGACATATTCTTTTGGCGTTTTTCCTAACTCTTTAGCTTTTTCTTCTATTTTTTGTCCATGTTCGTCTGTTCCAGTTAGCATATAAGTATCTTCTCCTTTTAGCTTATGATATCTTTTTATGCTATCAGCTAAAACTGTTGTATATGCTGTTCCTATATGGAATCTTCCACTTGGGTAATAAATTGGTGTTGTTATATAGAATTTTTTATTCATTTTTATTTCCTCCTGTATAAAATGATTTTTTATAATAGAAATTTTTTTATCTCTCTTTTTTTCTTAAAATATATTATCATAAAAGCTTATAAATATCAATACAAATATGTATAAAAGGTTGAACTTAACTAATTCCTAACTTCAGGAAAAATAGTTTAAATTCAACCATTTTTTTATTTATTCATCTTTTATTGTATTAATTTTTAATAATTTGAATATCTCAACTATTGCTAATGGTGCTAATATTAATAAAATTAATTCCACTATATTTTGAGTCGGTAATACTGGAACACTAAAAATTTCTCTTAAAACTGGTATTGCTAATATTACAAGCATTAGGGCTGCAGATGCTATTATAGCCCATATTAATTTGCTATTATTAAATACTTTTGCTTTAAAGATTGATTTTTTGTTATCCCTAATATTGAATACATGCACTAATTCAGACATAGCAAGTGTTACAAAAGCCATTGTTTGACCTACTTCTATTTTTGTTTCATCTAATGAAAGTCCTTCTATTGGAGTTGTTGTAGATAAGCCTACCATAAAAGCTACTAATGTTAATATTCCTATCATTGCACCTTGGTAAATAACTCTCCATGTCATTCCTTTGGTAAATACTCCTTGGTTTGGCTTTGCTGGTTTTCTTTTCATTATATCTGAATTTGCTGGATCAAATGCTAATGCTAATGCTGGTAAAGAATCTGTTACTAAATTTATCCATAAAATATGAATTGGTAATAATATTTCTAAATTTGAAATATCTGTTATTCCAAACCATTTCGCAAATAATGGTGTACACAATGTTGCTAGTAATAAAACTATTATTTCTCCTACATTACTTGAGAGTAAAAATTGTATTACTTTTAATATATTATCATAAATTCTTCTTCCTTCTTCTACTGCTGACACGATTGTTGCAAAATTATCGTCTGTTAAGATAACTTCTGCAGCTTCTTTTGCAACGTCTGTTCCAACAACTCCCATTGCACATCCTATATCTGCTGTTTTTAATGCTGGACTATCGTTTACTCCATCTCCTGTCATTGCAACTATTTCGCCATTTTTTTGCCATGCTTTTACTATTCTAACTTTATGTTCTGGTGATACTCTTGCATATACAGAATAATGTCTAACATTTTTTTGTAAATCTTCATCTGTCATTTTTTCTAGTTCTAATCCTGTTAAAGCTTCATCTTCGTCTTCTAAAATTCCTAATTTTTTAGCAATTGCTGTTGCAGTAATTTTGTGGTCTCCTGTAATCATAACTGTTTTTATTCCTGCTGTTTTACATTTTTCTACTGCTTTTTTTGCTTCTTCTCTAGGTGGATCTATCATCCCAACCATTCCTATAAATGTTAAATCTTCTTCTATATTCTCCAATTCAGTTTTGGTTGGTTTATGATCTATTTCTTTGTATGCACATGCTAATACTCTTAATGCCTCTTTAGCCATTTTCTCATTATTTTTGCTTATTACTTCTGAATAATTGTCTAAGTCCTGTTTTATTTCTCCGTTTTCCAAATAAGTTTTACATCTTTTTAGTAACTCATCTACTCCACCTTTAGTATATACAATATATTTTCCATTTACTTCATTTACTGTTGTCATAAGTTTTCTATCTGAGTCAAATGGAACTTCTTCTATACGTGGCATCCTATCATAAATTGATGGATCAAAATCTAATTTAAAAGCCATATCAACTAGTGCTGTTTCTGTTGGATCCCCTGTTAATGTTCCGTCATTTGAAATTTTTGTATCATTACATAGCATATTAGCATATACTAATTTTTTTATATCTTCATTTGTTGTATCTTTCTTAAACTCTTCTAAATCTTTTGTTTGGCTATTAATAAAAATTTTCTCAACTGTCATTTTATTTTGTGTTAAAGTTCCTGTTTTATCTGAACATATAACAGTTGCACTTCCTAAAGTTTCAACCGCTGGAAGCCTTTTTACAATAGCATTTTTCTTAACCATTTTTTGAACTCCAATTGCAAGTACTATTGTAGATACTGCTACTAATCCTTCTGGAATAGCCGCTACTGCTAGGCTTACTGCTGTCATAAACATATGAATTGGTTCTTTTCCTTGTATTAATCCTATTATAAATATAAATACACAAATCGCTAATGCTACTATTCCTAGTGTCTTTCCTAGTTTGTTTAATTTTTCTTGAAGAGGTGTTGTTTGTTCTTCCGCTAAATCTAACATTCCTGCTATTTTTCCTACTTCTGTCGTCATTCCTGTTTCTACTACTATACCTTTTCCTCTACCATAAGTTATTAAACTTGATGAAAATAGCATATTTAACCTATCACCCAAGCCAACTTCTGCATCTTCAATTATTTCAATATTTTTTTCAACTGGAACAGATTCTCCAGTAAGTGATGCTTCTTGTGATTTTAAATTAACAGCTTCTATAATTCTTACATCTGCTGGTACATAGTCTCCTGTATCTAATACTATAATGTCTCCTGGTACCAATTCTTTTGCTGGTACTACTATTATTTCTCCATTTCTAATTACTTTTGAAGCATGATCTGTCAATTTTTGTAATGCTTCTAGTGATTTTTCTGCCTTTGATTCTTGTGTTACTCCTATAATCGCATTTACAATAACAACTATTAAAATAATAATTGTATCTGTTATTCCTTCCCCTTCTGCAACTCCTACTGCTCCTGATACAATTGCTGCAATAATTAGAACAATAATTGAAAAATCTTTAAATTGATCTAGAAATCTTTGTATCATTGGCTTTTTTTTCTTTGCTTTTAATTGATTATATCCATATTGTTCTTGCCTTTTTTTAACTTCTTCTGTTGTTAACCCTTTTTCTAGATTTGTGTTTAAGTCTTTTTCAACTTCTTCAATTTTTTTGTTGAACCAATTGTTTTTTTTCACTTCTTTACCACTCCTTGTCTTATTATTTTTTACATATTAATAAAAATTATTAATTAAACTTATAAATTAAGTGTACTATAATGCAAAAAAACTTTTAAAAGGAAATTAATATTTCCTCTTAAAAGTCTCGCTTACTATTTATAGCTTACTAACCAGATACTTTCGTATCGCGACTGTTGATTAGCAATAAAAAGCTACTCCCTTTTAATTATTATAATTTTTTGGTGACCCCTACGGGAATCGAACCCATGATTCCACCTTGAGAGGGTGGCGTCTTAACCGCTTGACCAAGGGGCCAAAAAATGCTTTTTAGCACTTTCTATTTATATCATTTTTTTCTTATTTCGTCAAGAGTAAATTAATCTTATTTTTCTGTATTTAAATCTTTTAGTTATAGTTCAGTAATAAATAATTATAATGTCCAAGCTTTGGCTCTCCCTATAATACTTAACTTTTATTTAATGTCTTTTCATTTCATTCAAAAAAAAAATCTAATATAAGAAAATAAGGCGCTTTCACTCAGGTTCAAAATTATTTATCATATGAATTTAAACTTTTCGAATGTAATTGAAATAATCTTAGAATTTCTTAAATAATTTAATGGAAAATGTTCGCGTCGAGCTTTAGCTCGGACTAAGTGAAAGGGTGCCATTAAATTATTTTAGAAATTCTTAGATTATGTATTGAACTGAGAAAAGTTTAAATTCATATAATAATAATTTTGCCCGTGAACATTACTCATTTTCTTGTAAAAGATTTTCTATTTTTCATTCCAATCAAACGTCATTAAATAAAAGTTAAGTATTATAGGGAGAGCCAAAGCTTGGACATCTTACTGCATTGCAACTTTTTTATTGTAATTCCACAATTGCATGTATTACTGTTTCATCCTCACTTTTAATAACAATTACATATTTGCCATCTTGTTCAACATACTTACAATTCACCTTTTCTCCAAGTTTAATCTCTTTTTTATAAGTTATTCTTACATAATCAAATGGTCTTTTATTATATATTTCATCTGGTAAAGCTTCATATGCCAAATCTAAATAGTATAAATTATGCATATGCTTATTAATATCTATATCTTTTCTAATCACTTCATATTTAATTGTATTCGAAAATTCTTCTGGTATTTTTACTTTATCTAAACTATTTTCTTCAAATACAGTCTTTTTCTCTGGTTTATATGCATTAATTATATTTTCTGTTAATCTCGACATTTTCCCTTTTTCTGTATCAATTAAAGCCCATTTTGAAGTAGCTATTGCACATAAATTGTTATTATTATCATATATTTCATAATCACGATAAGTAAAAAATTTATTCATTCCTTTTCCCCATGTATTTACTGTTAATACTTGCCCATAAGTTGGTCTATTAATTACTTTTAACTTCCAATCTAATAATATCCAAGTTACTTTTGTTTCTTTTATATTATTTACACCATAGCCTACTAAGTCTGAATGATAACATGCTATATTTTCTAAAATTTCTAAAACTGCTCTATTTTTTATTTTATTATCTTTTCCTATATCTTTTAATGGAATCTTAAATTTCTCTGTATATATCATTATTTTCTCCTATTATATTTATAATTAATTTCTCATATTTTGCATAAATTATAGCACAAATTATTTTCTCTTACAAATAACTTATGCTATAAAAATTATTCTTAATATTTACAAATTTTAATATCCTGGCTTTTTCAATAATTTAAACATATTCTTTTTATATTCTTCTACACCTGGTTGGTTAAATGGATTTACTCCTAAAATACTTCCTGACATTGCACACGCTTTTTCAAAGAAATATATTAATTCTCCTATATTAACTTCATCTAATTTGTCCATAGTTATTTTAATATTAGGCACATCACCAGATACATGCGCTTTTATTGTTCCTTCCATAGCCTTTTTATTAACATAGTCTAATGTCTTTCCTGCTAAATAATTTAATCCATCTAAATTATCATCATCTGAATTAATTTTTATATCTGAATTAGAATTTTCTACTGCAAGAACTGTCTCAAATAAACATCTTCTACCTTCTTGTATATATTGCCCCATTGAATGTAGGTCTGTTGTGTTATTCACTCCTGCTGGGAATATTCCTTTTTGTTCTTTTCCTTCACTTTCTCCAAATAATTGTTTCCACCATTCTGTTAAGTAATACATTTTAGGTTCATAATTGACTAGTATTTCTGTATTTTTATATAATTTATATAGTATATTTCTTATAACAGCATATTGATAACATTCATTATATTTTAGATTTGGATCATCATATCTTTCTTGTGCTATTTTAGCTCCTTCCATAAGTTTATCTATATCAATTCCAGCTGTTGCAATTGGAAGCAGTCCAACAGCAGTTAATACTGAATATCTTCCGCCTACATTGTCTGGAACTACAAATTGTTCATATCCTTCGTTTTGCGCAAGTACTTTTAGTGCTCCTTTTGCTTTGTCTGTTGTAGCATAAATTCTACTTCTTGCTTCATCTATTCCATATTTGTTTTCTAATATTTCTCTAAAAATCCTGAAACTGATTGCAGGTTCTGTTGTTGTACCAGATTTTGATATTACATTAATAGAAAAATCTTTATCTCCAATATATTCAATTAATTCATTAATATAATTTGGACTTAAATTATTTCCTACATATAATATTTGAGGATATTTTCTTTGTTTTGCTGATAACATATTATTAAAAGAACTAGTTAATGCTTCTATTACAGCTCTTGCACCTAGATACGAACCACCAATTCCAATAACTACCAAAATATCAGATTCTTTTTTTATTTTTTTTGCTGCTTTTTTTATTCTTGCAAATTCATCTTTATCATAATTAGTTGGTAAATCTAACCATCCTACAAAGTCTTTTTCATCATTTGCTCTTCTATGCAAATCTTTATGAATAATTTCTACTTGTGCCTTATACTCCATTATACTTTTTTGTGTTACTCCACTATTTTTAAAGTCTAACTTAATTTCTGCCATTATTATTCCTCCTCTTTTTTGAATTATAGCTATATTATATATAAGATATTTTTTTATTTCAAGTAAAATAAAAATTAAGTTTCAGTATTTTTTAATAATCAATATAAGAATAAAATTTATTTTACAACTTCATTCATGACTTTTGCTAAATACTTCATACTATTTAAGCATTGTTCTAGTGTATTTCCAGTTGCTCCTACTTCTATAATACTAGCATATTTCCCGGAATGCTGATTATATCTAGACTTTGTTAGCATTATTGGTTTAAATAACCCTGGGTACATTTCTTCTGCTTTTTCTTGTACTTTAATTGCAAATTTTAAATTCTGATTCCAATTTGGATGCCATAAACCTCCTTCATTTGTTCCGAATTACAAACATTATCTGTGCTGCTTCATCAGTATCTCCTATTTTTACTGTTGGTGCATAATCGCTTCTACTTCCTACTGCATCTCTATGTACATCTATTATTATATCTGATGGATTTGTCTTTAATATATTCTCTACAGTTGCAAGTGAACGTGTATATGAACCATTATATGATGGATAATCATGATAGTCTGTATTATGTATTACATTATATTGATACTGCTTTAGCTGATTTTCTAGTTCTGTACCAACTCTTACTACTGTAAAATTTAAATCTGTAGTTCTAAATGTTCCTGTTGGTGTATATGGATATTTATCACTTGAAGTATAACTTTCACAACTATGCGTATGAAATAGTACAATATTTTTGTTCTCTATTGTTATATCTGGATTTAACATTTCTTCTGTTAAAGTATAGCTCGTCTGATTTTTTATTTTCACATTTTTGTAAGTTACATTACTATTCTCACTAATTGGATTTTGCGTAATTATTTGCGTTTGTAACCCTTCTTGAGCTAATTGTATCTCTTGTTTTTCTTCTGTTTGATTTTTTTCATTTTCTTGTATATTTTCGTTATTTTCTTTATTAGTTATTTCTTCACTTTCCTTAATTGCATTCACTGAACTAATTTGTGTTTTTAACATTTCTTGTAGTATATTCTTATTTTCTTTTTTATCATCTTCTTTTGCTATATTTTTATATTCTTCATTTATACTTGACATAGTTGGAATTGTCTGATCCATACAATTTATCATACTAAATTGTGACAAAGCTTTTATTCCATTTTCTATTTTTTGTACAACTTTCGAGTTTTCTTTTGTGTCTTTATGAAAAATTTTACTAATCCCTAGTACAACAACCACTAAAAAAGTAATTCCTATTATAACTTTAAAAATATCTCGCATTTTTAATACTGTAACATTAAACATATTTTTCTCCTTATCTTAAGTCTCTTATATGTATATATATTCAGTTACAAACTTAAATATGCAAAATTTTCCTATAATATAAAAAACGTAATTCAAAAACTTTTTCAGTAAAAACTGATAAAATTTCGAATTACGCTATGATTATTATTTTATTTTTCATTATCTAGATTTTTTTCCAAAACCAATCTAAACTGTTATCTATACTTTTTTTGCCTTTACTTTTTGCTTCTAAATCATCTACCCATAAGTATGAGAAAAACGCCATTAAAACAAAAATAAAATCAATTACAATACATCTCGATAATGTTGTCAATAAATATCTATATTCTTCTGATAGTGTTGCTATTTGTGCAACATGCACTACTAATATTGTTAAATAAGCAAATAACATAATTGCTCCAATAAAACTTTGTTTTACCTCTTGAGATAAAAATATTAATAATATAGTTACTGCTAACATTAATAATAATGTAAGTGGATTAGACATATCAAATATAAACATATTTTTTCCCTCCATTTTTTCTTTTGTCTTTTTTTTATAAATTTATAATATCATTAATTTGTCTTTTTATCAACATTTTAATATTACATTTTCATTACAATTTTATTACTTATTTATATATAATTTGCAAATCTGCTTATTTTAATTTTTCTTCAATCAATTTTGCTATTTCTTTCGCTTTTTTTGTTATATATTCTTGGTCTTCGCCTTCTATCATTACTCTTACTAATGGCTCTGTTCCTGAAGGTCTAATTAATACTCTTCCATTACCAGCAAATTCTTTTTCTAACTTTTCAATTGCATTTTTAATATCTTTATCTTTATCATAATCATATTTTTTGTTTGCATTTACTTTACTATTTATTAATACTTGTGGATACAATTTTACTGTTTCTCCAAGTTCTGAAGCTTTTTTTCCTTCTTCTAATATTGATTTTATTAACATTAAAGATGTTAATATTCCATCTCCTGTTGGATTATAATCTAATAAGATAACATGACCTGATTGTTCTCCTCCTAGATTAAATCCATCTTTTAACATTTCTTCTAGTACATATCTATCTCCAACTTGAGTTTGCAATAACTCTAACCCATTATCTCTGGCATATTTATTAAGTCCTAAATTACTCATAACAGTTGCTACTATTGTATCTTTGTTTAATTTTCCTTTTTTTCTTAAGCTTTGAGAAATAATAGCTAATAATTTATCTCCATCTATTTCATTTCCCTTTTCATCAACAGCTAAACATCTGTCTCCATCACCATCATAAGCAATCCCTAAACTTAATTTGTTTTCAACAACAAATTTCTTTAGTCCTTCTAAATGAGTTGAACCACAATTATGATTAATATTTATTCCATCTGGATGATTATTAATAATTTTATATTTTATTCCTAATGCTTTAAATACTTTTTCTGCAACCACTGAAGTAGCTCCGTTTGCTGTATCAAGACCAACAACAAAATCTTCTCTATTATATTTTGCAATATCATCATCAAAGTTTTTCCTAAAGAAGTATACATATTCATCTAACATTTCTAATGCATATTCTGAAACTCCTATTTTATCATTAACAGCTGTCAATTCTTCTAGTTTTCCAGATTCCATAACTTCTTCTATTTCCTCTTCTAGGGAATCTGGTATTTTCATTCCCTTATTACTAAAATATTTTATTCCATTAAATTCATATGTATTATGTGATGCTGAAATTACAACACTTGCATCTGCATTTAATTTTCTTGTTAAATATGCTACTGCTGGAGTTGGTATTACTCCTAATAATTTAACATTTGCTCCATAGCTTAGAAATCCAGCTACCATAGCGCTTTCTATTAGTGTTCCAGATATACGAGTATCTCTTCCTATTAAAATTGTAGGTGTATGATCTGTATGTTTTGATAATACATATGCACCTGCTTTTGCTACTTTGTATACTAGCTCTGGTGATAATTCTGTATTTGCAATTCTTCTGATTCCATCAGTTCCAAAATATTTTCTCATATTTTTTACTTCCTTCCTAACCTAAAAATATTTTAATCTTTTCTTACTAAATTCATTAACATTGTTCTTACTGACTCGCCTTTTAACATTGCAAGTTTTTCTTTAAAACTTAATTCTATTTTATGTGGTTCTTCTATATCTATTCTTTTATTTTGCAATACTAGTCTTGGATTTATAGTTGTTAATTCTTTTAACTTTTCTTCTCCTATTAATTCGTTTATTTCCATTAAAATCTCTGGAATTTTAGGGTATATTGTATTTTGCCTATGCACATCTGAACCTAACATATGAATCATATTGTTTTCAAAAAATTTTTTTACTATTACTTGTGCTTTTTCTCCATATTGCCCAATTATACTTCCGTAATTAGCTTGCATTAAAACACCTTTTTGTATTAAGTCATATATTAATTCTGGATCTTGTTGTACAAAACTGTATCTTTCAGGATGTGCTAATATTGGCACTATTTTATATTGTTGCATTTCATAAATAATATCATATAAATTAAGTGGTTCTGCATTTAAAGGCATTTCGAATAATACATAACTTGTATTATTCATCGTAGTTGCTTTGCCTTCTTCTAATAATTTTATAATATTTTCCGACATATATATTTCATTTCCTAAATATAGTTTTATATCTATATTTTTTGCTTCTAAATTTTCACGTATAGCATCAAGCCATACTTCTCTTTCTGGTGAATTTGTTTCATAATATCCTTCCATATAGTGTGATGTTAATACTATTGAATCAAATCCTACACTTTTTGCTTCTTTTATTAAATTAAATGTTTCTTCTATACTTTTTGAACCATCATCTATGTTTGGTAGTATATGCGTGTGTATGTCTATCATTTAAAGTTTTTCTCCTTTTGTTTTTTAGTTTAGTTTCTTTTTTTCCTCATCTAGATATTTGTTTATTTCATTTAATATCTCGTTTGTTTTTTCTATTGATATTTCCTCTTTACTATTTACTATTATTTCTTTGTTTAGTGTTTCTTGTTTTGTTCTATTATCAACTTCTTCTTTCTGTCCATTTTCTACTCTTTTATTTTTACTAACTGTAGAATTTTCTTTTAATAAATCCGATGTTCTATTATATATTGGTTTTTCATTTCTTTTGGTTTGAGTTCTTTTGGAAGTTTTTGTATGCCTAGTTGATGTTGAACCATAATAATAACTTTGTTCATATTTTTTAGCTGACATTGGTATTTTATTTAATACTATTCCAGAAATTTTTCCTCCAACATTTTGAATATTATTTATTACTTTTTTTAAATCTTCTTTTTTAGTCTGTTTATTTGCAGTAACTATTATTGTAGAATCTACTAATCTTGTAAGTATTAATGAATCTGTTACTAATTGACTAGGTGTTCCATCTATTATTATTACATCACACATATCTTTTAATTGTTCTAATAAATTTACCATTTGTGGTGCAATTAATAATTCAGATGGATTTGGTGGTATATTTCCTGCTGAAATTAAATATAAATTATCAATTTCTGTTTCTTGAATATAATTTGTTAAATCATCACTTGCTTCTTCATTATCAATTATTCCTGATAAGTAATTGGATAATCCAGGTCTTGGTGATACTCCAAAAATTGTATATTGTCTTCCTTTTCTCATGTCTGCATCTATTAATACAACTCTTTTTCCAGCTTGTGCAAATGTTACTGCTAAGTTTGATGAAACCCAACTTTTTCCTTCTCCTGGCAAAGTTGATGTCACTAATATTGTTTTTAATTTTCCCTTTGTACTCATGAATTGTATATTAGTTCTTAATGTCTTAAATATTTCTGAAATAGGAGATTTTGGATCTTGGTGTGTTATTACTTCTTTTCTCATTATCTTTTACCTCCATTTCTTCTTTGTGGCTCTGCATTATATATTGGAATTGAAGCTATTACTGGTAATTTAAATTCCTTTTCTATCTCTTCTGCAGTTTTTACTGTTGTATCTAACATATTTGATAATAATACATAAATTACTGATACAACTGCTCCTATAAATGCAAAAATTATTATATCTTTTTTATGATTTATATTTGATGGAGTATATGATATTTCAGCTTTATCTACAACTTGTACATTTTCTATGCTATATATTTCTTTTACTTTTGCTGTAAATACTTCTGCTATTTCATTTGCTATTTTTGCAGAATTTACTGGTTCTTTTGTTGTTACTGTTATTTTTATTATTTCTGTATCTTTTACAGCACTTACTGTTACATTATTTTTTAATTCATCTTCACTTATTGTTGTTCCTAAATTTAAATTTGTTATTACTTGTCTTATTACATTTTTACTTTTTACTAGTTCGCTGTATGTTGATACTAATTTTGAATTTACTGTTATGTCTGTCGCTGTTGATGTTGTTATTGTATTTGAATTTGATTGATTGCTGTTTTGTGATGCTAATATTAGTGTTGTTTCTGCACTATATAGTGGTACTTTAAATCCTACTGTATATATTACTCCAATTCCCATAAATATTAGTATTATTAATATTATTTGCAGTTTCTTAATCCAAAATATTTTTAGTAGTTCTTTTAAATCTATTTCTTCCATTTTTCCTCCCCTTTTATTCTTTTTGTTTTTTCTTTTGTTTTATTTTCTTCTTTTTTGCACTTCTATAGTATACATTTAAGTTACTTTTTTTGCAAGATTTTTCTGGTATTTTTGTCAAAAAATCAAGATATTTTCTAGACATCTTGATTTTGAATTTATTTACTATTACACCAATTTACTAAGATATCTATTTCTTAATCTCTACTATATAAATCACGTGTATATACTTTTTCTCTAACTTCAAATAATTGATCTTCATAACGGTTAGCTATAATTACATCTGCTTTTTCCGCAAATTTTTTAAATTCTTTTATAACTTTACATTCATCAAATTCTTCATCCTTCAATGTTGGTTCATAAATAATAATTTTAGTATTTTTCTCTTTTAATCTTGAAATTACTCCTTGAATTGCACTAAATCTAAAATTATCTGAATCTGCTTTCATAGTTAATCTATATATGCCTACAACTTTTGGTGATTTTCTCATAACCATATCAGCTATATGTTTTTTTCGAGTTTCATTTGATCTAACAATAGCTCTAATTAGGTTTTGAGGTACATCATCAAAATTTGCTAATAATTGTTTTGTGTCTTTTGGTAAACAATATCCTCCATATCCAAAAGATGGATTGTTGTAATGTGTTCCTATTCTAGGATCTAAACATACTCCTTCTATAATATCTTTTGTATTTAAACCTTTTATTTCAGCATAAGTATCAAGTTCATTAAAATAAGATACTCTTAATGCTAAATATGTGTTTGCGAATAATTTAACTGCTTCCGCTTCTGTTGAATTCATGTATTTTGTTTCAACATTTTCTTTTAATGCTCCATCTTTTAACAAATTCGCAAATTCTATTGCTCTTTCTGACTTTTCTCCAACTATTATTCTTGATGGATATAAATTGTCATATAAAGCTTTTCCTTCTCTTAAAAATTCTGGTGAGAACATTATATTGCTTATTCCATATTTTTTCTTTATTGACTCTACATATCCTACTGGTATAGTAGATTTTATTACCATTGTTGTGTCTAGGTTCATTGAAATTACTTTTTCGATTATGTCCTCAACTGAACTTGTATCGAAATATTTTGTTTCATCATTATAATTTGTTGGTGTTGATATTATTATAAATTTTGCACCTTCAAATGCTTCTTTGTAGTCTAATGTTGCTTTTAAGTCTAATTTTTTGTTTGCAAGAAAGTCTTCTATTTCTTTGTCTCTAATTGGTGACTTTCCTGCATTTATCATGTCTACTTTTTCTTTTATTACATCTAATGCAATTACTTCATTTCTTTGGGCTAATAAACATGCTATTGATAGCCCTACATATCCTGTTCCTGCTACTGCTATTTTCATAGTTTCTAATTATCCTTTCTTATCTTCTATTTTATTAAAAAAAATTGTTTTATAAATTACCCTTATAAATTTATAATTTAATATACCATAAATTAACATTCCAGATAAAATCAATACACATAAATACATAAAATTTGTAATACTATATTTATCCATTACTAATCTTTCTACCAACAAAATACTACCCATTATTAAACTATTAATTCCATATTTAAGAAAATATTTTAAATATTGTTGTATCGGTAAATCACCTATTACTGCAACAGTTTGAACTATGCAAACTGACATTTCTGCAATTATTGTCCCATATACGGCTCCGATTGTTCCAAATTTTTTTATAAATATACTGTTAAATATTACATTTAATATTGCTCCAATAATAACAGATATTATGTAGGAAACATCTCTTTCTTTAGGTATTAAATATTGTGTTCGAATAATATTAGCCCATATTTTAAATAAAATAATTATAGATAAAAATTGAACCAAAATAATTGAACCACTAAAAGCCTGTCCAAGATAAATTGTTACAGCTTTATCTGCTATTATATAAATTCCAATTATTGTTGGCATTGCCAACAATAAAGATAAATTCATTGTTTTATTTATATACTCAATAACCTTGTTTTCCATTTTATTAGCAACAAGATTCGTCATACGTGGCAACATAACTATTCCTAATGATGTTATGATATTTAGTGGAACATTTATAATCTTTTCAGCATTTTCATATAGTCCTACTTCTGTAACATTTAACATTTTTCCAACCATTATTTTGTCCATAATATTATAGAAACTAACTGCTAGTACAGGAATAAATAAGATAATATTTTTTTTAAAATGTAGTATAACTTCGTAAATATCTATTTTATTAAATCCGAATAGTCTCCTTTGATAAAGCCATAATATACCATTACTTAGTAACGTAGCTAATGACATTAAGAATGTATAGAGCATTAATCCATCTTTGTCTCGAACAAATACAAAAATTGACAATGTTAGAATAACTTTGATAATAACATTTCTAGTTACTGTAACTTCGAATTTTTCTAATCCATAAAAAAGCCAATTAATGTCAATACCCGCTGCTAATATAAATAAATATTGTATAATAAAAAACATTTGGTACTTTTTATCTTCTGAAAATACATACCACCAATAAACTAACGATACTAAAATAAAACACACAAACTGTACTGCATAAATATTCCAAAAGTTCTTTCTTAAATTAGTCATATTATCCTTACTCTTGGCAATCGTTCTATTTCCATAATTATTTAATCCTAACATAATAAATAATACGAAATATTGAACAATTGCATATGTATATGAATAAATACCAACACCATCAACGCCTATAACCCTTGCAATATATGGCGTTGTTATTAATGGAATTATTATATTTAAAATTTGATAAATAATATTGTAAGAAATATTCTTTTTTAGATTACTCACCTCTTATGTTTCACTCCTAATTATACTTAAAATTTCTTTATAATATCTTTCTGCTGTAAATATTTCAGCATATTTTCTTCCATTTCTCCCCATATTTTTGTTTTTTTCAGTATCTTCAACAAGTTCTTCTATACTTTTAGCTAAATTTTCTATAAAAAATTCATCTTTTTCAATTACCAAAGCAGAACTTTCATTAAGATACTCTGGAATTCCCCCTGAGTTCGATGCTACAACTGGAACTTCCATAGCCTCTGCTTCAAGTATCACTCTTCCGGCTGGCTCCTCCCAAATTGAAGGCACAACAGCTATTGAAGAAACTGCATATAAAGTTTTTATTTCCTCATGTTTGACGTATCCTAAAAAAGTAATTCTGTCTTTAAAATTCTCTGAAATCCTTGATAATTCTTTATAATACCTATCTTTGCAATTATCACTAAACCATTTTCCTCCAGCAATTAATAAATGCCACTTTTTATTGTCTTCGATTTTTTGTAATGCTAGCAGTAACTCTTTTACGCCTTTTACTTTCGCAATTCTGCCAACAAAGATAATATTTTTTTTATTTTCATCTATGTTAAATTTATCTATAATTTTCCTTTTTTCATTTTCTTTAGGTCTCTGAAAACTATCTTTATCTAGGCAATTCATATTTATAAACACCTTTTTCGGTGATATACTTTTTATAGTACATATTCTATTCTTAATATATTGACTATTAGCTACAATTCTATAGCAATTTGATGCGATAGTATCTCCATTAGGTGTATTACTATTTAAAAAATCATTATGCAATTGTAAAACTATAGGTATATCCGTAACTTTTTTTATTGGATTTACCAATCTTACTGAATTTTTTAATAAAACTGCATCAGCTTTTATATCTTTTATATTTTTGCAAACAAATTTTGTGAATCTTGGATAAATATTGAAACCTAGTTTTATATTTAATAGTGAAAACAATTTATTTACACTTTTAATTATTATCATTTCTGTCTTATCTAAAATCCCAAATTTGTAAAATTTGAAATTGCTTTTCTTTATAGATTTTGCTTTTTCTTCGGCCTCTTTATCCCAACAAGAATAAACTTCAAAAATATTATCATCATGTAGTTCATTTTCATTTATTAATTGTTCAATTCCAGTCTCAACGGCTCCACCTTTTATTGCTGGAATTGGTAATATTCCAGGTGCCACCAATACAATTCTACTCATTTATTTTCCTCCTTAATTTATTAAAGCTTATTCCTAATACTAGGAAAAACATTGGACTTATTATATAACTTGAACTTACCAAAAGTTTTATTACCTCTTGTGAAACTAAAAGTAAAAATATGTTTCTCTCATTTCCACTTGTATTTTTAATAGTATTTACTAATAAACCTATTAGAAATATTATGAGCATTGTACCTATGAAATAACCATATTGAACAATAATCTCAATTGCAAGATTATGAGGATAACATGTACTCATATCTTTGGTCATTTCATAAATTTTATCATTTACTAGTATTCTTTCTCCACCTATACCAAGTCCTAAAATAGGATGTTCATTTAACGCTTCTATAGCAACTTCTTGTATTTTCCCCCTTCCGGTATCATTTAATATATCCCCGTTTTGTAATTTATATAAAGTTCTACTTGAAATTCCCAAGCTTTCAAATTTATTTATTGTTATATCAATGATATTATTAAAATTCCAAATAACACCTATCAATGAAGTAGTTATGATTATTAAATAAAAAAAATTTTTTTTAAAATTCATCATATAGTACATTATCAAAAAGCCGGCTATACATAAAATTGTTCCTCTAGATCCCATAATCACTATTATAGCACTACTAAATAATGCTATAATTAGGAATTTAATTTTATTCTCATTCAAAAATATTAGCAATGAAAATAATAATAATGGTAATATAGTATATGAAATTTCCATATTTCCTAACATTGGTCTACCTGTTAATATACAAAATAGTATAAGTGCTATATTACTCAAAAGTATAAGATAAACATATTTTTTAAATACTTCTATTATTTCATTCAAATTATCCAATGAATTCCCAACCACAAACCATGGTAACGAACATATAAACAATAAATACATTAGTCCAAACCAATTATATAAATAATTATAATATTGCAAAATACTATATGGCAATTGAATCATAAAAAATAATATAATATATTTTAAATATTTAAAATTTAATTTCTTATAATTCTTTATTATTATTCCTAGATAAATAACAGGAATTATAAAATGTGCCTTAATTCCTATTTTAAGCTGTAAGATCAGATAAATTGGCAATAACATATAATATAAATTTACTAATTTAGCACTAATTTGATTATTATCTTTTGATTCTTCCTTATTCATTTTTCCCCCTTTTTTTATTGAAACTGTTAATATATTTAAAAAATATATTAACACATATATGTATGCTAATTAAACAATATATGAATTCATTTATCTTTTTTCTATATCAATCCTTTTTATTATTAAATCAATATACTTATCTGGCTGGAATAACCTCGCCTCTTTTATACACTCTCTTCTCATACTTATCTGTTCAGATTTTCTTTTGCTTACAAACACTTTTATTGCATCATTCAAATTAATTATTTCTTTATTAGGATATATAATCCCATTTAAATTACTCTTCACTATTTCACTATTACAATTCCAATCAGTTGCAATAACTGGCAATCCTGCTGAAAATGCATCCACAATTGTTCCTGGAAAACACTCTCCATCCCAATATGTTGGAAATAATAAAGCATCATATTTTTTTAAGACATCCACACTCTTATTAAAAGGCACTTGTCCACAATAATTAATTCCTATATAGGATTTTTTCATTATGTTTTTAAATTCATTTTCATAATTTTTATCTATTGGTCCATAAATATCTAACACATATGAAAAATTTTTATATTTTTCATCATTAAGATTTCTAATTGTATTTATTGCCTCCTCAATTCCCTTTTCTTTTATAACTCTAGAAAAAGTGCAAAATTTATATACTTCATTATCCTCTTTTAGGCATCTTTCATCTTCTGAAATTATATCAAGTCTTTTAAAGTTAGGTATTACTTCGCAGTTATTTATTCCCAATTTTTCTAACTCTTGTTTTAGGCCATTCGTTTCAACCCAGTTATATTTAAATGAGTTCAAGTATTTTTCATATTTAGGATGTTTTTTTACGTTTTTGTCTAAACTTCCTCCAATTACATCATGAAATATTTTTTTATTTAAAAATTTACTACAGCAATATAATAAAGGAAGATATATTTTCATACCATTTCTAGATAATAATATTACAATACTATCACACTCTATAATAGCCAATATAGTTTGAAAAATTAATTTGATAGGATTTGTCTTTTTATAATATGTATCTATCTTTTTTATTTTCCAATTTGTTTTTCTATTTAATTCTTCATATAATATCTTTGTTTTTACAGTTTGTCCATCTAAAAAATTTTTATTTCCACCAAAGTGGCCAATTATTCCTAATTTATTTTCTTTCATATTAATCTCTTTTCATATTTATTTCTATTTTATTGCCCAATTCAAGGTTTGATTGAATTGGGGGTAAATAGAATACTTCCTCCTTCGAATGTATTCGTTAGTCTAGATAATATATCTTAACTTTAATATCGCACAAATCAGCTTTTTCATTGAAATCTTTAGACTCATTTAAATCTAATTTATATTTTTATTCATGTTTAAATTTAAAATAAATTTTTGAAAAAAATTTCTGAGAAGTTGTATTATATGCAATTACTTGCCATTTTTTTCTCAATTCATATACTAATCTCTTATCTAAAATTTCTATTTTTCCTTGGATATATATTTAATTTTCTTTATAATTCCAAATATAATATTTCTGTATGTATTAAATAAGCTACATATAATACTTTGGTGCTCAATTTCTTTATATAGTTTATAATGCCATTTAATTAATACAAAATAGCTATGATTGCTTATACTTCCATTTCTTTTTCTATACATAGCTAATTCTTCATTTAATAAATAACAATCTGCTTTCTTACAAACTTTTAACCACATTGCATAATCATTATTTTTTTTAATATCTTCTATCTGGATTAATCCTATTTTTTCTGCATCATACATAACTGTTAAGCACCCTGGCCAGCAATAATTTTTCATTCCAATTTTAGTAATTTTTTTGGGTCCAGTAACTTTTGTTCCTGTCTTTTCATCATTTTCATCAATTTCAATATAATTGGTATAACTAAAAAAATAATTATTATCTTTCATAAATTCTATTTGTTTTTCTAATTTATCTTTTTTCCACAGATCATCACTATCTAAAAAAGCTATCCATTTTCCCTTTGCTTCTTTTAGTGCTTTATTTCTAGACAATGCTGCTCCTACATTAAATTTATTTTTCAAGTATCTAATTCTACTATCTTTAATGCTATTCACAATTTCATCAGTATTATCATTTGAACAATCGTCCACAATAATCAATTCCCAATTTGTATATGTTTGATTTAAAACAGAACCTATAGATTCTTTGATAAACTTTCCTGTATTAAAGGAAGGCATAATAATTGACACCAATTCATTCATATTTTCTTTTTATTTCCTCCATTTTCAAAACACCTGTTATTTTTCTTGTAATACCGAGATTGATCTTTTTTATAATATTTCTAAATGGATACAAAATATTTATTATAATTTTTAAATAATCTCTATATTTAATATGTAACTTACAATATGCTTTTCTAAAGCCAAATTTTCTAACTAAAAAGTCATGATAATTTGTTTCATGCAATATATTTCTTTCGCCATCACACATATATTTATAACTTCCACTATTGATATAATTTAAAATCTGCCAATAGTTCATTACTGCAAAAACATTATTTTTCAAATATTGAGGATTAACTTTAGATGTTTTCATCTCAATGTATTCTTCATGTTTCACCGCTATTTTATATCCAACTAACTCATTGGTCTCTTTCAAAAAAGCTCCTATCCATTCCTCATCTTCTTTAACTTTTTTAAGAAAAAAGTTATTCGGAACTTCTGCATTTTCATAGTTTTTAACAGCTAAATAATATATTTTTTCAATTTCGCTCTTATACTCCATTGGATTAATGATTTTAACTTCAATTTTTTCCATCCCACGTTTTATTTCTTTCCTGACACTCTTCGAAGCTTTTTCTAAAATAAATGGCGTATCTTTTATAATATACCACCATCCAGTTTCTTTTTCACAATCCCAATTAGTACAATATCTTACAAATAATGGTTTTTCGCCATTTATATTCCATATTTTTCCATCTTTTATAGCATCCAAATTTGGTTCTTCGTGTGGAGCCGTTGTTGGAATTACTGCATGATTATAATATTTCCATCCTTTAACGTTTTGCTTTTCTTTACTCATTTCATAATTTCCCATCCTTTAATTTCTCTTTGTACTTTTCTTCTGTTATTTTATTCGTTCTCAACAAATAATCACCTAAATCCTCTGCTGTGTCCATACCATCAGTAGTAATATCTTCTTTATTAAATACTTTAACAACAGTTTTTAAAATAATCTTTATATCTTCAATAAAAGTTATATTATCTATGTACTTTAAATCATAATTCAATTTTTCTTTCCATGTTATATTATTTCTTCCATTAATTTGAGCAAGACCTGTTAACCCCTGTCTTACTGTATGTCTCTTTCTTTGTTCTTCTGTCATAAACAACATATCTTTTATTAATAATGGCCTTGGACCTACTATTGCCATATCTCCTTTTATTATATTTACTAACTCTGGTAATTCATCCAAACTTGTACTTCTAAGTAACTTCCCAAATTTAGTTAAACGCTCTGAGTCTGGTAAAAGATTCCCATTTTCATCTTTTTTATCAGTCATTGTTCTAAACTTATATAATGTAAATATTTTTTCATTTTTACCTGGACGCTGCTGCTTAAATATCACCGGTGTTCCTAATTTTATTCTAACTAAAATAGCTATAATAAGCATTACAGGCGATAACAAAATTAGTGCTAACAAACTTAATGTAAAATCAAAAAATCTTTTTATATAATTTTTATACATAACAATTCCTCTTCTTAAAATTTACTTCCATAAGTTATTAATAATTTCTATAATTTTATCTTGTTCTTCTTTTGTCATTTTTGTATCTGAAGGTAGGCAAACTCCTCTTTTAAACAAGTCTTCTGAGACTGCTTTGTTTTCTACTTTTATAAAATCATATTGTTTAAAAACTGGTTGCATATGCATTGGCTTCCATACTGGTCTTGATTCTATATTTTCTTTTTCTAATGTTTCCATTATATCTAATGGTTTTACTTTCGAATTTTCTTTTAATGTAATTACTGATAACCAATGATTTGGTTTTGTATCTGCTAATATTGGTTGCATTTCTATATCGCTTATTTTTTTAAATCCTTCTTTATATCTGTTATATATTTCTGTTTTTTGCTTTATTCTTAAATCTAATACCTTTAATTGTCCTCTACCAATTCCAGCTACTATATTGCTCATTCTATAGTTATACCCTATTTCTTCGTGTTCATAATGTCTTGCTTTTTCTCTAGATTGAGTTGCCCAAAATCTTACTTTAGCAATTCTTTCTTCATCTTCTGATACTAGCATTCCTCCACCGCTTGTTGTTATTATTTTGTTTCCATTAAATGAGTATATTCCATACTTTCCAAACGTTCCAGTTTGTTTTCCTTTATATGTTGCTCCTAAACTTTCTGCTGCATCTTCTACTAAAGGAACTTTATGTTTGTCACATATTTCTTTTATTTTGTCTATTTTTGCTGGTGTCCCATATAAATGAACTACTATTACTGCTTTTGGATGTGGATATTTTTCAAATGCTTTTTCTAATGCTTTTGGATCCATATTCCATGTCTCTTTTTCACTATCTATAAATACTGGTGTTGCATCTTGATATATTATTGGATTTGCAGTTGCTGAAAATGTTAAGCTTGAACAAAATACTATATCTCCTTTTTTTACTTCTAATGCTTTAAATGCCATATGTATTGCTGCCGTTCCTGCTGATAAGGCTGCTGCATGTTTTATTCCTACATATTCTGCTAATTCCTCTTCAAATTTGTTTACATTTTCTCCTAATGGTGCAATCCAATTAGTGTCAAATGCTTCTTTTACATATTCTCTTTCATATCCTTCATCAGACATATGTGGTGATGCTAAAAAAATTCTCTCTTTCAATTATATTTTCCTTCTTTCCTTTTCATTTATGTTAAAAGCTCTTCTATGCTATATTTCCTTTAGGTTCTCTAAATGTTGGTACAACTTCTTTTATAACTCTTTTTATTTCGTCTTTTTGCTCATTGTTGCAATTTTCAAGTAAACATTTAAGTTCTGCCAATTTATATTGTATCATATTCATATCAATTTGCATAGGCTCTGCAATATAAATTTTATCATTTTTTGTTGATTGTAATCCTTCTTCAGACATCAATAACTCTTCATATAATTTTTCTCCTGGTCTTAACCCTGTTATTTTTATTTGTATATCAACATTAGGCTCCAATCCTGATAATTTAATTAGTTTTACTGCCATATCATATATTTTCACTGGTTCTCCCATGTCAAGTACAAATATTTCTCCTCCTTTAGCTGTTGACATTGCTTGCAATACTAGTGATACTGCTTCTGGTATTGTCATAAAAAATCTTGTAATTTCCTTATGTGTTACTGTTACTGGTCCTCCATTTGCTATCTGTTTTTTAAATAATGGCACTACTGAACCATTGCTTCCTAATACATTTCCAAATCTTACAGCTACATATTCAGTGTTACTGTCCTTATTTTTTGCTTGCACTATCATTTCGCATAATCTTTTTGTTGCTCCCATTATATTAGTTGGATTTACTGCTTTATCTGTTGAGATTAATATAAATCTTTTTACTCCATATTTTTCTGCACAATTAGCAACATTATATGTTCCAAATACATTGTTTTTAATTGCTTCTAATGGGCTTGTTTCCATTAGTGGTACATGTTTGTGTGCTGCTGCATGAAATACTAAATATGGTTTATATTCACTAAATATTTCGTTTAATCTTTCTGTTTCTCTTACACTTGCAACTATTGCATCTATTTTTATCTTTGGATAATTAAATTTTAATTCTTGTTCTATATCATATAAATTATTTTCATAAATGTCTACTATGACTAATCTTTCAGGCTTAAATTTTATTATCTGTCTGCATAATTCTGAGCCTATTGAACCTCCTCCACCTGTTACTAATATTACTTTGTCTTTTATCAATTCTCCTATATTTTTATTATTTAATTTTATAGGTTCTCTTCCTAGTAAATCTTCTATTTGTACATCTCTAAAATTTTGTTCTAGAGGTTTATTTTTTATTAATTCTTTTGTTCCTGGTAAAATTCTTACTTTACATCCTGTTTCTTGGCAAATCTCTAATATCTTTTTTCTATCTTCTTGTGAAATATTTGATATTGTAAAAAATATAACTTCTACATTATTTTCTCTGCAAATTCTTGGTATATCATAACGTGTCCCTAGTATTTTATTTCCTGATATTGCATAATTTACTTTGTTTGTGTTATCATCTATTAATCCTATTACTTTATATGTATCTTTCATACTACTTTTTATGGTCTCTAATAATATTCTAGTTGCATTTCCTGCTCCTATTACTAGTACATTTTTCTTTTCTGGATCTTCTTCAGTATCTTTATATTGACTTGTTAATATCATTCTAATAAATACTCTATACCCTATTATTACAGGCATTATGATAAGTTCTGCTATTAAATTTACTCTTTCGTTTGCAATTGGTATTACTTTTAAAATATTAAAAATTATCATTATAGTACAAGATATTGAACATGCCAAAATATATACTAAATAATCACTACCATTTTCATATCTTGTTATATTATGGTATGTCCTAAAACTTGTTAATACAATCTGATAAATCAATGTTGCTAATATAATTGTATCTATTATAGTTTTTTGCATTTCTTTAGACAATTCCACCTGGTTTTCTATAATAATTACAGCAACATAATATGCTGCTGTAATTATTATAATATCCATCATCCTTAAAAAAACGTTTCTATGTTTCTTTATTAATTTCACTTTTATTTCCCCTTTTTATTTTTATCATTATATCTAACTTTTTTATACAGCTATTAATTAACTTAACTAATATTATCCCAAAAAACACACCACATGAATCTATTATTACGTCTGTTACTCTAGCAGCTCTACCTGGAACAAAAGCCTGATGTATTTCATCACTTGTTGCATATATAATACCAAAAATCATACTAAATGCAATTTTATTTATTTCTTTTGTTTTGTATGTAGAAATTAGTAACATAAGTAATACTCCGTACTATTGTGTATATTGAAAAATGTGCTATTTTTCTTATTATCGTCTCTATTTTTAATAATATTTTTTCCTTCTCTGTCTGAGGCCTTTCATTTATTGTTTTTATGTTTTGAGTAATAGTTATAGTCACTTTTTTACTTAAACTACTAGACTGTTGTGAATTCTGACTTGAAAATCCAAATATAATTCTAAATGTACAAAGTAATAATATAATTAATATTATTCTTAATATATTTACTTTCATTTTTCCCTCTTGTTTTAAATTATTTTGTATATCCTGTTTTTGCAATTATGTCATTGCTTATTTGTTTTATCGTATCTGATGGCGAATAATCCTTTTGTTCAAATACCTCTTGATGTAATCTAGTTACATTACTTTCTAATGTAATTGGAATTCCATACCATCTATCCATAGTTTTTCCTTTTGTATCATATGGCCAACCTAAACTTTCTACTATTTTAAAGTTTGGAGCACTTGGCAATAATCCAAATATATCATTTGCTGTTATATTTGTATATACTCTTGGTAACACTTGATCTACAAGTATATTTAATTGACTAATATTAAATGTCTTTACTTTGTTTACTACTGCAGTTAATACATCTCTCATTCTTTCTGTTCTTTTATAATCTCCACCTGTTGCATATCTAATTCTTGCATATGCTAATGCTTGTTCTCCTGTTAAATTATATGTTCCTGCCTTTGTTATTCCAGATATATGAGGTACTTCTTCTGCTGTTATATTCATTGATATTCCTCCTATGTCGTCTATAATTTCTTTTACAGCATCAAAGTTTACAGTTACAAATTCTTTAATATTTAAATCTAAATTAGTATTTAAAGTCTTTATAGCAAGTGGTGCCTCTCCATATGAATATGCATGTGTTATTTTATCAAGTCCATGCCCTTCGATTTGAACATATGTATCACGATAAACAGAAACTAGTTTTACATCCTTGGTTTTATTATTAATACTAGCTATTATAATACAATCACTTCTATTTCCTTTGTTATATGTATCTTCTCTTGAATCTATTCCAAATATTGCTATATTTCTATAATCAGCTAATTGTTCCTCTGCTTGTGCTGAAACATTCAAATCGTTTTCATCTATATCCACTTTTTGTAATTTTGATAATTTATTATTTATATACCAATATGTTCCACCTATTATTATTGCTAATATCAGAACTAGTACTAGTACAATTATTCCAAAAGCTGTTAATCCTTTTTTATGTTTCTTTTCCTTTGACATTTTATTTCCCTCTTTCTAAATATTTTTTTGAAAAAGACTATTTTTTTATTGCTACATTTTATCTGGCATTTCTATTCCAAGCAAGTTAGCTCCTATTTTTAACACTTGTCCTACTGCATAAGTTAAATAAACTCTTGCATTTTGTGTATCTTTATTTTCTGTTATGATTTTATTCTCATTATAAAACCCACTATATGCTTTTGCTAAATCTATTAAATATCTCGCAAGAATAGATGGCTCTTCTTTTTCTGTTACTTGTTTTAATACATTTTCAAAATTGTATATTAATTTTATTATATTTTGTGAATATTCATCTGATAATTCTTTTATTTGTACACTTTTTAATTCTGGTATTTTCCCTGCTTTTTCTATTACACTTTTTGTTCTTACATATGTATATTGTATATATGGTCCTGTTTCTCCTTGGAAGTTTAATATTTGATCCCATTCAAATATTTCGTCTTTTACTCTACTATTTGATAAATCGTTAAATATTACTGCTCCTATTCCTACTTTTTTTGCTATTTCTTCCTTGTTTTCTAAACTAGGATTTTTTTCTTCTATTATTATTTTAGCTCTTTGTATTGCTTCATTTAGCAAATCTTCTAATTTTATTACTTTTCCCTCTCTTGTTGACATCTTTCCTGTTGGAAGTAATACCATTCCAAAAGGTATATGTTGTAATCCATCTGTATATTTTTTGTCTATTCCTAGTAATTTTGCTACTTCAAATACTTGCTTAAAATGTAGTACTTGTTCATATGAAGTTAAATACAAAGCTTTATCAAAATCATATGTTCTTGCTCTATATAAAATTGCTGCCAAGTCTCTTGTTGCATATGTTGTAGAACCATTAGATTTTTCTATTATACATGGAGTATTTATTCCTTTATCTTCTAAGTCAATAATTTTTGCTCCTTGTGACGAAATTAGTTTTCCTGTTTTTTCTAGTATTTCTATTACCTCTGGCATTTTATCTGAATAAAAAGCTTCTCCATTCCATGAGTCAAATTCACTACCTAATAAATCATATACTTTTTGAAATTCTTTTAAGCTTAAACTCTTAAATTTTTCCCATAGTTCTACACAATATTTATCTCCATCTTCTAACTTTTTAAAATTATTTCTGCATTCTTCTAAGACTTTTTCATCTTCTTTACATAGATTATTTATTCTTATATATATTTTGGTTAATTCATCTATTGGATTTTCTTCTATATTATATTCTTTTCCCCAAAGTTTATAGCCTTCTATTAATTTTCCAAATTGTGTTCCATAATCTCCTAAATGATTTATTCCAGTTACGTTATATCCTAAATGCTTATATATTTTATATAATGCTCCTCCTATTACTGTTGAACGCAAATGTCCAATATGGAACGGTTTAGCTATGTTAGGTGCAGAATAATCTATTACTATATTTTTTCCTTTTCCAATTTTAGACTTTCCATAGTTATCTTTATTATTTTCTATTTGATTTAACACTTCTTTTGTTATTATATCTTTATTTATATAGAAATTTAGATACCCTCCAACTACCTCCACTTTTTCTATTTCTTCTGGTGTAGTTTCTATTTTTTCCTTTATTTCATTAGCAATTACTGGAGGAGCCTTTCGTAACTCTTTTGCAAGACGAAAACATGGAAATGCATAATCTCCATTTTTGGAATCTTTTGGCATTTCTATATAGCTTTCTAATTCTTTTTCATTTAAGTTTGTTGCATCTGCTAATATTTCTGCTATTTTTTCTTTAAAGTCTATCATGTTTTTTCCTCTCTTTTAACTATTTTTTTCTATATATCTCCAAGAATCCTTGCACATATCTTCTAGTGTTTTTGTTGCTTCCCATCCTAATTCTTCTTTTGCTTTTTTAGGATCTGCGTAACAAGTTGCAATATCGCCTTCTCTTCTTGGAGCTATTTTATATGGTACCTCTTTTCCTGTTGATTTTTCAAAAGCTTTTACCATATCTAATACACTATAACCATTTCCAGTTCCTAAGTTATAAATATATAACCCTTCTCCTTCTTTTTCTAATTTCTTTAAAGCTGATACATGTCCTTTTGCTAAATCCACAACATGGATATAATCTCTTACTCCTGTTCCATCTGGTGTATTGTAATCATTTCCAAATACTGATAATTCTTTTAACGTTCCCGCTGCTACTCTCGCAATATATGGCATCAAATTATTTGGTATTCCTTGTGGTTCTTCACCAATTAATCCAGATTCATGAGCTCCTACTGGATTAAAGTATCTTAGAATACAAATATCCCATGAATTATCAGAGGCATATAAATCTTTTAATATTTGTTCTATAAATAATTTTGAAGTTCCATATGGATTTGTAGTTCCTCCTATTTTGCAATCTTCTGTTAATGGTATTCTTTCTGGTTCTCCATACACAGTAGCTGATGAACTAAATATGAATTTTTTTACTCCATATTTTTTCATAGTTTCTAATAAAACTAAACATCCTGATATATTGTTATGATAGTATTCTAATGGCTTTTGCATAGATTCTCCAACAGCTTTATAACCAGCAAAATTTAATACAGCTTCTATTTTATTTTCTTCAAATACTTTTTCTAACTTTTCTTTGTCTAAATAATCTATTTCATAAAATTTAAAATCTTTTCCTGAAATTTCTTTTATTTTATCTAATACTTCTGGTTTGCTATTTGAAAAGTTATCTATTATAACTATTTCCTTTCCTGCTTTTAATAATTCTACAGCTGTATGACTTCCTATATATCCTGCTCCTCCTGGTAATAATATTGACATATTAAATTCCTCCTTATCTTTTTTTTATTTCAGTTCCTTGTTTTGTATCTTTGATATCATATCCTTTTTGATTTATCAAGTCTCTTAATTCATCAGATTTATTCCATTCTTTATTTTCTCTTGCAATTCTTCTTTTATCAATCAAATCTAATATTTCTTTTGGGATATCTTGTTTTCCTGAATTTTTTTCATTAATCTTAATCCCTAAAATATTATCAAATTTAGTAAGAATTTCTGCAATTTCTGGATTTTTCTTTTCAAATTTAGCAGCTTCCCAAACGAAGCTCATTGCAAGAGGCATATTTAAGTCATCATTGATAGCTTTATGAAAGCCTTCTTCTATTTGTTTTAATTTTTCTTTGTCTTCAATTGTTAATTTGTCTGTTCCATTTAAATTTAATTGATAACTATTACGTAATCTTTCTAATGACTTTGATGCCGCCTCTAATCCTTCCCATGTGAAGTTTAGTTTATTTCTATAATGGCATGAATAACTAAATAACTTATATGCTATTGGATCATATCCTTTTTCTATAAAATCTTTAACTAAATATACATTTCCAAGACTTTTTGACATTTTTCCACCATTAATTAGTAAATATTCTCCATGTATCCAGTATCTTGCTGGTATCTTTCCACAAGCACCTTTGCTTTGTGCAATCTCATTTTCATGATGAGTCGGAATTAAATCAATTCCTCCTGTATGAATGTCAAATTGCTCTCCTAAGTATTTTTTTCCCATTGCTGAACATTCTATGTGCCATCCTGGATAGCTTGGTCCCCATGGGCTATCCCATTTCATCAAATGATTTTCTGGTGCTTTTATCCATAAAGCAAAATCATATGGATTTCTTTTTTCCGGATCTGCTTCTATTCTAACTCCTACTTTCTGTTCTTCCAAGTTAATATTCGAAAGTATTGGATATTTGTCTAATTTTGATATATCAAAATAAATTGCTGTTGATGTTTCATATGCATATCCATTTTCTATTAATTTTTCAACATATTCTATCATCTCTTTTATATGTTCTGTTGCTTTGCATATTATTTCTGGTGTTTCTATATTTAATAAATTTAAATCATCAAAAAATAGCTTTGTATAATGTTCTGCTATTTCTAAAGGAGTTTTATGTTCTTCTTTTGCTGATTTTAGCATTTTGTCTTCTCCTTCATCTCCATCTGATACTAAATGTCCAACGTCTGTTATATTCATAACATGTTTTATTTTATATCCATTATATCTCAATACTCGTCTTAAAACATCTTGAAATATATTAGTTCTTATATTACCTATAGTTGCATTTTTATAAACAGTTGGTCCACAAGAATACATTCTTACTTCTTGTTTGTCAATTGGTATAAATTTTTCTTTTTGTCTTGTAAGTGTATTATAAAAATATATATCCATAAACTTCTCTCCTTTTACTAAAATTGCCAAAAATATTAATTTTGGCAATTTTATTGCTTAATATTACAATATTATGTTTCAGCACCTGGATTTTCAGTTCCAGATGTATTTGTATTCCCACCTGTATTCGTTGTATTTCCACCTGTGCTTGTATTTCCACTTGTATTTGTATTTCCACCTGTATTTGTTGTGGTTTCTGATCCTGTGTTTGTTGTATTATGTTTTGGTTTTTCAGGCTCTTTTGGTTTTTCCTCTGGTTTCTTATGGATATCACAAATTTCTTCAACTTTTGTTCCTGAAGAACTATTTTTTCCATTTACTGGTGTCCAAAGTTTTAATTGTTCTTTTGGTACTGTCGCACCATAATTGTTTACTTTTGTCTCTGGACAATACTCATTTGCTACTTTTCCAGATTCAGTACATAATTTTTGACTTCCATGTCCTTGACATTTTTCAGGTATATTATTTGATGCAAATATTTCTTTATAAGTATCTGTACATCCTGTTGTAGCTAAACATCCTGTTGTTCTACAAACTGTTTGTTCTACAATTCCACTTGGCTTTTGGAAAGATGCATTTGCTAACTTTTTATGAATGTCTGTCATTACTGCATCCCATATTTGACCTGCTGGATTTTGAGAAAATCCTTTTACTTCTTCACTGTCATCATATCCAAACCATGTTGCGGCAGAATAATATGGCGTAAATCCACATAACCATCTGTCATAACTCTTGTCAGTTGTTCCTGTTTTTGCAGCCACATCCATTCCTGATATTTTACAATAAGTAGCTGTTCCTCTTGAACTATTTACTGGCTCTTGAGTTATCTTTTTAGTAAGATATGCTGTTTGTTCTGAAACTGCTCTTACTTGTTCTTGTTTTGGTGTTAATACTGTGTTCCCACTACTATCTACTACTTTAGTATAGAATGTTGGTGTAATATAAATTCCATCATTAGCAATAGTTCCATATGCTGCTGCCATTTCTAATGGACTAACACCGTCTGTCATACCTCCAATTGCTAATGATAATACATTATCTTTTTTATCGTCTAATGAAGTTATTCCCATCTTTTTTAGATATTGAATAGATTTTTCTGGTGTTAATTCTTTCATTATTTTTAAGGCTGGTATGTTTTGTGAAGTTTCTATAAATTGTCTTATATTAATAATTCCTCTATATCTTTCTCCATCATTTTTAGGTGTGTATCCTCCACCAAAATCAGTTTTTACGTCATCATATACTGTAGCAGGTGTAATTACCTTTTCCTCTAATGCTGGAGCCACGTCTGCTATTGGTTTTATAGAAGATCCTGTTTGTTTTTTCATTTGAGTTGCTCTATTCCATCCAGATCCTTCTTTTGTTCCTAAGCCACCTGCAATTCCTACAACATTTCCTGTTTTATAATCAATAATAGCCATTCCAGATTGTGTTGTTTGCTTTTTACTAGGGCTCGTCTTTTTATATTTTTCTTTTGCATATTCTTCTTCTAGTCTAGCTTGTATAGTAGAATCTACTGTTGAATAAATAGTTAATCCACTACTATACACATAATTTTCTGCTAATTGTCTTGAAATATCTTTTTCATCCATTACTTGGTTAATTACTTGGTCTATTACTGCATCTGTATGATAAGAATAAGTAGTTCCTGTTGCAATAGCAGCTTTTTCAAATTTTAATCCTTCTTCTGCTTGTTTTACAGCTTCATTGTATTCTTCTTCATTTTGAATATATCCCAATTCTTTCATTTTAGCCAATACTGTTAATACTTTTGATTTTATTCTTTCATCTCTTTTTTCTTCTGTGTCATTATTTGAAGCTAACTTGTATGGATTATAATAATTAGGTGATGAGTTAATTCCTGCTAAAAATGCACATTCTGCTAAACTTAAATCTTTTGCACTTTTATTAAAATAATATTCTGCTCCTAATTCTACTCCATGTAGATTTCCTTCTCCACCCACATATAAAATATTTAAGTATAATTCTAATATTTGATCTTTAGATATCATTCTTTCTACTTGATAAGCTTTTGCCCATTCTTTTACTTTTCTAAAAATTCCTGCAAGTCCTGAAGATTCATCATCTTTTGTTATATTCTTTACTAATTGCTGTGTAATTGTACTACCACCATACGAACTATTACCAGTTACAGTGTGTAATATTGCTCCTGCTGTTCTTTTTAAATCTACTCCATTATGTTTATAAAATCTTTCATCTTCAATTGCAACATATGCTTTTGGTAAGTAATCTGCCATATCTTCAAGTTTAATTACTTTTCTTTTTTCATCACCACTTAAATTAGCAATAACTCCTCCGTTTGAGTCTACAACAACTGAATTAGATGCTCCTATTTTTAATTCTTCTTTTGTTATTTCAAAATCGTCTCCAAATAGTCCAAAAAACATTCCTGCTACAATTCCTGCACCTATTACACAAAGTAATAAAAATATAACTAACATTATTTTTATAGCCATTCTCAATTTTGGATGCTTTTTTTCCTTTTTCACTTTTTTCGTTTTTTTATTCTCAACTGGTTTATACATTTTAGTAGAATCATCTACTTTTTTAGCTTTTGCTCTTTTACCAGTTTTTCTTTTTTTATTTTGAGTTCTGTATTGTCTTGTTTTTTCATTACTTTTTTGTCTATTACTTCTATTTTCTCTACTATTATTTGGCATCTTATTCCCTCCTTGCCAATTATAAATTTATGCATGTACATTATATTATATTTTGTAAAAAAAGAAAAGCTTTTAAATAAAATTTTAGTAATTTAGATTAAATATATTACAGTTCATTTAAATAGTATGCATGTTGATCATATACATAGTAAACATTACTTTTTTATATTGTTGATTTATTTCCCACCAATTCTATTATCTTCACTTGGTCCTCGTCAATTCTCTTCATTATAAATTTATACGGTTGTTTTTTTATAATTTTTGCTTCATATATATCCTTCTTATTGTATTTTTCTTTTTTCTCAAAGTCAAATTCATCTTCATATTTAAAACATATCTCGTAATCATTTATATTTATGCCATTAAATCTTTTTTTCTCTATTTTAACATTTCCTTTTAAATTAACAATAATTGCCTCTTCATATATTTGATATTTGTTAATCAGTTCTGTTGGGAAATCAATATTTAAAATTATTTTAGATTTCAAAAGACTTTTTCTTCTATTGTTACTAATTACTAACATAATTCCTTCTTTTTCTAAAATCTGTTTTTCTATTTTCTTAAATTTTTCTATATGATTTGTTACGATATTAATTTTTTTATATTCTTTTACTATTTCTTTTATATTTTCTAAAATATTGTCATTGATATCATTTACCAATATTGATATTGACACTTCTTCTTTTTTCATATTTTTCTTTTCTATTATATATTTTAAAGATTTAAGCATTAATACTTCAAACAACCATCTTCCATCTATTATATCAAAATTATATGTATATAAATAATTTTGATAATCCTGTTGTTTTTTTATTTTTTTACTTAAAATTACCTTATTGCAATTTGTTTTGCTTAATATCTTTTTAGTTTTATTTGCCAATACTTTACTCTTTTTTAAATTCATTTTTTCTTCAGCTTCTATTGGTAATATTATTTTATTTTCTTTGAGTTTTACTATATTAAATAATTTTAATATAAAGTTAGGCTTGTCAGTTTCTTGAATATAATACAAAAAAATCACTCCTCATATATTTTTAATTAAATATATGAAAGTGATTTTTATAATATACTAAATAACAAAACATTTTACTTTACATTCTTTATTGCTATATAAGGTTTTATATTATAATAATATCTCTTTTTAAAATATTATCTTTTATGCAACCAATACCTATAAATTTGTTATTATTATAAATTTTAAAAGCTCCATCTTTTTCTTTTACTTTTAATTGTACTCCATTTAAGAATAATTTTAATTTTTTATCTTCTAATATTATGTTTTTACTTTTATCAAATAATCTTTCTATTGTTATTAAATTATTATTAATATTTTCTATATTATTATTTATTGTTTCTAAAGTTATAGATTCAGTAATATCAAATCTACCAACACATAATCTTTCTAAATCTGACATACAACCTATTGTGCCAAGCTTTTTAGCAACATCTGAGCATAAACTTCTAATATATGTTCCTTTTGAACAACTTACTTTAAATACAATTTCTTTATTATCTCTATCTATTTTTTCTAAATTCATGTCATATATTTCTATTGTCCTTGGCTGAATTCTAACCTCTTTTCCTTCTCTAGCATATTCATATAACTTTTTTCCGTCAACCTTTATTGCAGAATATATAGGAGGTATTTGTTCTTGTTTTCCAACAAAACTCTTTAATATATTTTCAACATTGCTTTTTTCTAAAATTTTAATATCAACGGCTTGTTCTTGTATCACTCTTCCTTCTAAGTCTTTTGTGTCTGTTTCAATTCCTAATTTTAGTGTAGCTTTATAAGTTTTATCATGTTCTATTAAATATTTTGAGCACAATGTTCCTTTCCCTATTAATAATGGCAACACTCCTGTTGCCATTGGATCTAAAGTGCCTGTATGTCCCACTTTCTCTTTTGTTATTTTTTTTATTTTATGTACTATATCATGAGATGTACATCCTTTATGTTTATTTATTATTAATATTCCATCCATTTTTTTATTTCCTTACAATGCTTTTTTTACTTCTTTTAAGACTTTTTCTCTTACTTGTTCTAGAGTTCCTTGTATTAATCCTCCAGCTGCTCGTGGATGTCCTCCTCCACCAAACATCAAGCATACATCTGAAACATTTACTTCATTTCCTGAACGCAATGAAATTTTAAAAGCATTTTCTTCTTTTTGTCTTACAAATATTGAAACTTCTACACCTTCAATGTCTCTTCCTATTTCAACTAGTCCTTCATGGTCTCCCGGTTCTGCATTTACTTCTTCTTCATCTTTAATAGTGATATATGTAAATGTTACTTTTCCATCTTCTAATAGCTCCATTCTGTCAATTACCTTTTTAGTTAGTAGAAAATTAGCCTTAGTTTTAGTATTTAAGGTTCTTTTATATATATATGGAATGTTAACTCCTTTTCTTACTAATTCAGCTGCAAATTCAAATGTTTCTGAATTTGTTCCATCATGTCTAAATCCTCCTGTGTCTGTTATTATTCCAGTCATTATGCATGTTCCAAGTTCCTTCGTTATTTTCATTTTAAAATATTCTGCTATTCCTGCTAATATTTCGCAACATGCTGGAGAAACAGGATTTACGTAATTTAAATCTCCAAACATATTATTACTTCCATGATGATCAATTACTATTGTTTTTTTAGCATTTTCAAAATATTCTTTTTTAGCTATTCTTTTTATGTCAGCACAATCTACTGCAATTGCTAAATCGTAGTTTTTTATTTCTGATTCTTTCTTTATTGTCTCAATACCTGGTAAAAAGTCAAATAGTCTAGAATACTCAGGAATAATAACATCACATTCTTTTTCCAGTTCTTTTAGCATAAGTCTCATAGCTAAACTACTACCTATAGCGTCTCCATCAGGAGATTCATGTGTTAAGATTACAATATTTTGAGCCGCTTTTATTTCTTTTAATATTTCATCTAATGTCATATTTATTTCTCCTCTTCTTTTTTAGGCATAATTTCTTTTAATATGCTATCAATCTTTGCTCCATATTCTAAAGAATCATCTAATTCGAATAAAATTTCTGGGGTATTTCTTAAATTTATTTTTCTTGCTAATTCACTTCTTATAAATCCTGAAGATTTCTTTAATCCTTCCATTGTTTCTTTTAAATTTTTTGAATTTAAAATGCTTACATATACTTTTGCATATTTTAAGTCGTTAGTTACCTTTACTTTTGTTACACTAATTAATCCTGTTACATTTGGATTTTTTAATTGATAACTAATGATTTGGCTTATTTCTTTTTTGTATTCTTCATCAATGCGTCCTAATCTATTCTGATTTTCTGGCATTTTATTTTTCCTCCTTTTATAAGAGAAATATCCCTAAAAAGGGACATTATCTCTTAATTTCTTCCATAATATATACTTCTATTACGTCTCCTTCTTTGATGTCGTTATAATTTTCAATCTGAATTCCACATTCAAATCCTTTAGTAACTTCTTTTACATCATCTTTAAATCTTTTTAATGTAGCTAAATGTCCATCATGTATTACTACATTTTCACGAATCACTCTAACTCCCGCATTTCTTTCTACTTTTCCTGAAATTACATAACATCCTGCAATAGTTCCAACATTAGATATTTTGAAAGTTTGTCTTACTTCTGCATTTCCAATTACTTTTTCTTCATATTTTGGATCTAGCATTCCTTTCATCGCAGCTTCTACATCTTCTATTGCCTGATAAATAATAGAATATTGTTTTATTTCTACTTCATCTTTTTCTGCCATTTCTTTTGCCATATTATCAGGTCTTACATTAAACGCTATGATTATAGCATTTGATACTTTTGCAAGTGTTACATCTGATTGATTAACAGCACCTGCAGCTGCATGAATTACTTTTACTTTTACTTCTTCGTTTTCTAGTTTTTCCATTGCTTGTTTTACTGCTTCAACAGATCCTTGTACATCTGCTTTTACAATTAGGTTTAGCACTTTTAAGTTCCCTTGTTCCATTTGTGTAAATAGATTATCTAATGTTACTTTTGTTGCACTGTTAATTGCTTTTTCTCTCGCTTGACGTTTTCTTCTTTCTATTAAATGTTTAGCCATTTTTTCATTTTTAACTTCATAGAAAGTATCTCCAGCTTCTGGAACTTCTGTTAGTCCCATTATTTCTACCGGTGTAGATGGTCCTGCAGCTTTTACACTTTTTCCTTTATCATCTTTCATCGCTCTAATTCTTCCTATAGATGAGCCTACTACTATTGTATCTCCTACATCTAAAGTTCCTCTTTGTACAAGCATTGTAGCAATTGCTCCTTTTGATTTGTCTAATCTTGCTTCTATAACAGCTCCTTTTGCTTGTTTATGTGGATTTGCTTTTAATTCTAATACATCTGCTTCTAATAGTACCATTTCTAATAATTGGTCAATATTTTCTCCTTTTTTAGCAGATATTGGTACATATATTGTATCTCCACCCCATTCTTCAGGAACCAATTCATATGCCATTAATTCTTGTTTTACTTTTTCTATATTTGCATCTGGTAAATCAATTTTATTTATTGCAACAATAATAGGTATTCCTGCTGATTTAGCATGATTAATAGCTTCTATCGTTTGAGGTTTTACCCCATCATTTGCTGCTACAACTAAAATAGCAATATCTGTAATCTGAGCTCCTCTAGCTCTCATTGCTGTAAACGCTTCATGTCCAGGAGTATCTAAGAAAGTAATTTCTCTATCTTTTACTTTTACTTTATATGCACCAATTGCTTGTGTAATTCCTCCTGCTTCCCCTTCAATCACATTTGTTTTTCTAACAGCATCTAGAAGTGATGTTTTTCCATGGTCAACATGCCCCATTACAACAATTACTGGAGGTCTTGTTTCTAATTCTTCTTCTTTATCTTCAGAATCATCAAACAATATATCTTCCTCTGTTACTGTTTCTTTTTTAGTTGCTGTAATTCCAAATTCTTGTGCAATTAAATAAGCTGTATCAAAATCTATTTCTTGATTAATTGTAGCCATTATTCCATATCCTAATAGTTTCTTTATTACCTCTGCAGTTGTTTTTTTCATATCTGCTGCTAAATCTTTTACAGTTACTGTTTCTGGAATTTCAATTTCTGTTAATTGGAATATTTTTTGTTTTGTTCTCTCTTCTTGATTTTGATTTTTTCTCTTTTTGCCTCTTCTACCTCTCTCTGTTGTTAAATCATAATAATCTAACATTCCTCCATCTTGTTCATCAAACATATTTGATAATCTGTTTGCTTGTTTCAAGCTTTTTAGTTTTCCTTCATCAAAATCTCCTGATGAATTGTTTCTTCTTGATTTTGATTTTTTTCCTTTATTTTCCTCAAATTTATTATTATTTTTTTGTTTATCAATTCCTCTATTATATTCTCTAACACTTTCTTTTTCAACAGTTTCAACTGACATGATATTTTTAATATTTTTTTCAATCCCTTTTTCGTCTAAAGGTCTTTTATTAAATCTATCATTATTATTCCTATTATTAAACCTATTATTTCCGTTATTGTTATTATTACCATTAAATCTGCCATTATTATTGCTGTTATTATTATTATTAAATCTATTGTTATTATGGTTAAACCTATTATTATTTCTATTGTTATTATTATAATTATTAGAATTTTGGCTATAATTATTTCTATTTTGTCTATTGTCTCGATTTTCTCTATTCATTTTATTTTCTCTTCCAATCGTTTTGTTTTCTCTTTCTTGCTTTTGAGGTTTAGAATCTAATGCAACTTTTTTTAATGTTTCTTCTTTTTTTACTTCTTTTACTTCCTCTTTTTTAATTTCTTCTTTTTTATTTTCTTGTTCAACTTTAACTTTTTCTTCTTTTTTTGGTTCCTCTTTTTTAAGTCCAAATAGCTCACTAACTGTCATAGGTTTGCTTGGTTTATTTCTATACACAATATTATAGTCTTTATTTTGTTTTCTTTCTACAAATCCTACATTGTTCTTTTTATTTTCCTTTTTTACTGGTTCTTTCTTTTTTGTTTGTTCTGCTTCTTGTGAAATAATAACTTCTCTTCTAATAATAACAGGTGCTTTTTCTTCCTTTTTTGTTCCCATTTTTTCTTTTTTTACTATTTCTTTTTCTTGCTTTTTATTTTCTTTTTTATTTATATCATCTTCAATTCTTTTTGCTTCTTCCTCTTCTATTCCACTCAAATGACTTTTCACATTAATATTTAGCTTTTTTGCTACTTCTAATACTTCTTTACTGGTTAAGTTTAGCTTTTTTGCTATATCATATATTTTTATCTTACCCAATAACTTCACCCCCATTATTTATTTTTTGAATTTCTTTTGATAAGTTTATATCTTCAATTCCTAATATCGCCTTATTTGATTTACCAATTGCTTTGCTTAATTCCTCTATTTTTCCAATTATTATAATTGGCACTTTATATTTTTCGCTTAAATATTTAAATTTATCTTTTGTCCTCTCAGAAGAGTCCTCAGCTATAATTATTAAAGTAACTTTCCTATTTTTTATACTATCTTCCACACTATCTGATCCAAAGCTTATTTTCCTTGCCTTTGCTGATAATCCTATTAATCCTAATATCTTTTTATTTATCAAGAATTACACCTCTTAATTTCTCATATATTTCATTTGATATTTCTTTATCAAATATTTTTTCTAATCTCTTTGATTTTATTATCTTTTCTAAGCATTGGACGTTGTCACATATGTAAGCTCCTCTTCCATCCAATTTTCCAGTTCTATCAATATTAATTTCATCATTTTTATTTTTAACAATTCTTATCAAATCATTTTTTGCTTTTTTTTCATTACATCCCATACATGTTCTAGTTGGTTGATTTTTCATATATTTGTCCCTCCTTTATTGTATGTCTGCTTTTTATTTTTATTCGGTTTCTGTTTCTTCCTCTGTTTCTTTTTTATCACTTTCTTGTGATTTTATTATCATTTCTCTAAATTGTGTTTCTGACTTAATATCAATTTTCCAATTTGTTAATCTTGCTGCTAGTCTTGCATTCTGTCCTGATTTTCCAATTGCTAAAGATAATTGATCATCTGGTACGACAACTTGCGCAAATTTTTCTTCTTCCTTAATGTCAACAGCCAATATTTTTGCTGGTAGTAAAGCTGAAGCTATATAAATAGATGGATCTTCATTCCATTCAATAACGTCTATTTTTTCTCCATTTAATTCATTAATTACATTTTGAATTCTTACTCCTTTTTGTCCTACGCAAGATCCTACAGGGTCAATGTTTTGATCTGGTGAATAAACAGCAACCTTACTTCTATATCCTGGATCTCTTGAAACACTTTTTATTTCTATTACTCCTTCATATATCTCTGGTATTTCAAATTCTAATAATTTTCTTACAAAATCCGGATGACTTCTAGATACTATTACTTGTGGAGCACCTTTTGCTCCTTTTTCTACATCTAAAACATATCCTTTTATTTTGTCGTTTACTTTATAATGTTCTGTAGGAATTTGTTCTTTTAAAGGCATTACTCCTTCTAACTTTCCTAAGTCCATTACGACAATATTATGGTCAGCTTTTTGAATAAGTCCTGAAACTATTTCTCCTTTTCTTTCATTGAATTCATTATATACTATTTCTCTTTCAACTTCTCTTAATTTTTGAATAATAACTTGTTTTGCTGTTTGTGCTGCTATTCTTCCAAAATCTCTTGGAACGATTTCTGTTTCAACTGTATCCCCTTCTTTTAAGTCTGGGTTTATCTTTTGAGCTTCTTTTAAGCTAATTTCTGTATCTTCATCGTTTGCTTTTTCCATAACTTCTTTAATAGCATATACATGTGTTGCTCCTGTTTGATGATCCATTTCTACTCTTACATTTTCTAATGAATCAAAGTTTCTCTTATATGCTGTTACTAATGCTGTTTCAATTGCTTCTAATAAGTACTCTTTCTTTATTCCCTTCTCTTTTTCTAATTCTTCTAAAGCTAAAATTAATTCTTTGTTATCAATTGCTTGATCTTTCATTTTTATTCCTCCCTTTACCAATTATATACTGTTTTAATTTGTGCTATATTTTTTCTTTCAATTTTTATATTTTCTTCTAATTCTATATTTTCTTGGTCAAATGCTTTTAAAATTCCTTGATATTCTTTGTTTCCGTTTTTATCTTTTTTAAATAACTTAATATTAATTTCATGGCCAATATATTTTTTTAGATGTTTTTCTTTTCTTATGATTCTTTCTATACCTGGAGAAGAAACTTCTAAAAAATACTGCTCTTTTATATAATCAGCTTCGTCCAAAATTTCATCTATTTCATTATTCACTTTTTCACAGTCATTTAAGTCAATTCCTTCAGTTTTATCTATAAATATTCTTAAAAAGTAATTCTTACCTTCTTTGCTATATTCTACATCATATAGTTCATATCCAATTGCTTCAATTTTTTCTTTTAATAAGCTTTCCACTCTCTCTTCTATACTTGCCAAAATATCCCTCCTTTTTAACATATCTAATCATAAGTATTTATTTTTTTCTAATAATTAAGAGTGGGATTTGTTCCCACTCTTCTTAAGTCTTTCATAGTTTCCATTGTTATTATACCCAATTTTTGGTATAAATGCAAGCTTTTTTATAGTTTTTTATTTTATTTTTTCCAAAACTACAATTTGGTAAGTATACTCTTTATATTTCGGTTCAAATTTTTTGATTTCAACTTGTTTATATTCTTCTTTATTTTCTAATCTGGTATAACAACTTAAACTACCATCATCAATTATAAATATTCTACCTTTTGCTTCTTTCATAGCTTCTTCAAAACTATATGCCACTTTCATTTGTGGAGCATACGCTTTATATGCTTCCTCAATAGTCCAATTATCCACATTTAAAAAGTACTGCTGATTTGAATCAATTAATGCTGCTACTACTCCTCCATTATTTATACTAGTATATACTATTATATCTTCTGGTTGTAAATTTTCTTCTAAATAAGCAAATGGTTCATCATTAGAAATATCATAATTTTCTTCAATATTTTCCTTTAAATTCATTACTGACATTATTAAAATTGAACCACATATCATTCCTATAATAAATGTTTTATTTTCCTTTGCTAAAAAATAACAAATTGAAAAAATTAGAAGTCCTGATATAGGAAATAAATATCTAGCATATAAAATAGGAGATTTTAATGAAGCTATTGCTGCTATTGCAATTACCAATATATATATTATTATTGGTATTATTCCTTCTTTTATATTCTCTTTCTTTTTTATATTTTTTATAATAATATATAAAATATAAATCAATAGTATACTAGCAAAAATTGTAGGTATTATTTGTTCTAAACTTCCCTTAAATTGAAAATTTATAATATCAATTAATATTTGAGGAAATTCAATTCTAATCCAAAATCCTCCCCCTACTCTTGTTAGTTGTTTTATAAAGTAAAACATCCATGGAATATATAGTATCACTTGTAACGCTTCTACTAAAATAAATTGTTTTATTATTTTATTTTCTATACTTTTTCTATTTTTAATTATATAAATAATTAATCCTAAATTAATTATTCCTGCACAAACAAGAGCATAATAATGCATATAGCAACTCACTATGCTAAACGCTCCAAATAAAATCAGATTTTTAATATTTTTATTTTTTATAAACCTATTTAAATAAATTGCCATTAATGTGACAAAGAAAATTGACCATGAATACATTCTAATTTCTAAGGCATAATTCAACATAACTGGTAAAAAGAAACTAAAAAATGTAAATAATAGTCCTGTTTTTGTTCCAAAATCTTTTCTTATATGAGTAAAGCCTAATATTCCTAATCCAACAATTCCTAAAACAGAAAAAATTCTATATATAATTATATTGCTTCCAAATAAAATATTTATTATTTTAAGCATCCAATAATAAAGAATAGGATGTACATCATTTCCGCCTATTGTCCATATTTCTCCAAAAGAATGATTTACTATTGCTACACTATAAGATTCATCAAACCATATATTACTATGGAAAGCAGGTATTAAAATTAATATTGTCCCCAATAAAATTATTGCTACATGTAATAAATTTTCTTTTTTTAATAATTCTTTTATCATTTTCTTCTCCTTTTTGTAAATATTAAAGAAAGTTGGCTTAAAAGTCAACTTTCTTTGTGTTTATATTTTTAATTTCTTTCCTCTTGTAATCCTTCTTGTAAACCATCATCTGCTATTTTTATATTTCTAACATGATTAATCTTTTCCCATGTTGTCTCTCTTTTGAATAAACATTTAAAGTTGATTAGCAACCATGATCCCATAAATAATGGATAACATGCTAAACCTTTTAGCATTGGTTTAATAGGTCTTTTATCTAAATACATTGCAATAACTCCTGTTGCAATTGGTAATAAAAATGTTGGAACTAAATATCTAAGCATATTCATCATTAATTCTGCTTGTGTCATTCCATCACCTGCATACATTAAAAAGTTAGTTGCTAGTAACAATAATGTAAGAATAAACATTGGTATACTTCCTACTATATATAGTAATCCATCAAAATTCATCATTGTTTTGTTTTCTTTTGCCGCTATAGCTAATTTCTTTGTATATTCATGAATACATTGAATATGGCCTACTGTCCATCTACTTCTTTGTGACCAACTTTGAACAAATCCTACTGGTTGTTCATCATAACATATTGCATCTGTTGCCCATCCTAATTTTTTGCCTTTTATTATTCTTTTTAATGAAAATTCTATATCTTCTGTTAATGTTTTTGTATCCCATCCTTGAGGTTTTACTACATCAAATCTTACCATAAATCCTGTTCCATTTAGTAATGGTGATAATCCTAAATTATATCTTGCTAAATGATAAAATCTGTGCATTGTCCAATAGAAAATAGCATATCCTGCTGTGATCCAGCTATCTGTTGGATTTTTTATATCTCTATATCCTTGAACAACATCTTCACCTTGACACAATTTTTTGTTCATATTTTTAATAAAATCTGGGTGCACTATATTGTCTGCGTCAAATACAAAAAATGCATCATATGGAGCATTTTCTTCTATTTTTTGTTGTAAAAACCAATTTAAGGCATACCCTTTTGTCTTTTTTGTTTCGTCAAATCTTTTATATACAATTGCCCCTGCTTCTTTTGCTACTTTTGCAGTGTTATCTGTGCAGTTATCTGCAATTACATAAATGTCATATAAATCTTTATTATAATTTTGATTTTTTAAACTTTCAATTAAATTTCCAACAACAGCTTCTTCGTTGTGTGCTGGTATGATTGCCATAAATCTATGGTCTTTCTTTACTTTTAAAGGTTTATCTTTTATTTTTACTAAAGAACATAAACTTACTAATAATTGATATAACCAAAATATTGTTATAATCCAGACCAAAGCTTCTCTTAGTATATATAAATAATCCATTTTTTTCCCTCTCTTTTTTAAGATCTTTTTATAATATTATTATGCCACTTTTTATATTATACTATTGTTGACAAATTAATGCAATATTTTCCTTTAAATTTATTTATTTTTTTGTTACGGTTTGTTACATTTCACAGCCTATAGTGTATGAAACTAGATACATGATATTTGATTATCACAAAAATAACTTTTTTTATTTTTATTGCATATGTTTATATAAATAAAATAAACGGAGGTATTTTATATGCGTGGAAAATATAAAGTTGCAATTGTCGGCAGTAGTGGTTTAGTTGGTAGAACTGTATTAAAAGTTTTAGAAGAAAAAAATTTTTCTAATGTAACTTATACATTATTTTCTTCTAAGAAATCTGCTGGTACAAAAATTAATTTTTTAGGTGAAGATTATATTCTTTGTGAATTAACTGAAAACTCTTTTAAACAATCTTTTGATTATGCTATATTTTGTGCTGGTGGTGAAGTTTCTAAAAAATATATTCCAATAGCTGTTAAAAGAGGATGTACTGTTATTGATAATAGTAGTATATTTAGAATGGATCCAGAAGTTCCTTTAGTTGTTCCAGAGATAAACCCTGAAGAAATTTTTAATAACACAGGAATTATTGCTAATCCAAATTGCTCTACTATTCAAGCTGTCATTCCTTTAAAATTTTTAGATAATAAATATCATATTAAGAGAATTGTCTACTCAACATATCAAGCTGTTTCTGGAAGTGGTCGTTTAGGCATAGAAGATTTAGAAAATAAATCTTATGGAGATTCTTTAAAAAAATTTCCATATTCTATTTACAATAACTGTATCCCTCATATTGATATTTTTATGGATGATGGATATACAAAAGAAGAACATAAAATGATAAATGAAACAAGAAAAATTTTGCAAAAGCCTGATTTACCAATTACAGCAACAGCAGTAAGGGTTCCTGTTGTTAATTGCCATAGTGAATCTATTAATGTTGAATTTGAAAAAGATTTTGATTTATATGATGTTAGAATGTTGTTACAAAATTCTCCTGGAATTATTCTAGTAGATAATATAGAAAAAGAACAATACCCTATTGCTTCTAAAGCAAATGGTAATAATGAAGTTTTTGTTGGTAGAATTAGAAGAGATTTTAGTGTTCCTTATGGCTTAAATATGTGGGTAGTAGCTGATAATCTAAGAAAAGGGGCTGCTACTAATGCAGTTCAAATTTTAGAAATATTATTAACAAACTAGTTTTTAATATTTCTAAATAATAAATCTAAGTTTTGGTTCTTTGCATAAGATGACATGAGGCATTAAACCCATAAATTAAATTTATAAAATGTTGCAATCTATGTTTTGTTTGTGCTATAATTAAAAAGAAGTACATAATTAAAAGAGGTTTTTATGGAACAATATAAGAAAGATATAATAAGTCAAAATAAAGAATTTCAAGATATTATATATCCTTTAATAATAAATGATACAGTTCAACAAATGAAAAATTTCAAACAGCATTACGAAACAACCTGTTTTGAACATTGCTATACAGCAGCATACCACTGTTATTGTATTTGTAAAAAGTTAAATTTAGATTATAAATCTGCAACAAGAGCAGCTATGTTGCATGATCTATTTTTATATGATTGGAGAAAAAGACAACCTGATAGAAAAGGATTACATGCTTTTACTCATGGAAAAACAGCTTGTGAAAACGCATCTAAATTGTTTGATTTAAATGATAAAGAAAAAGATATAATTGAAAAACATATGTGGCCTGTTACAGTAGCATTTCCAAAATCTATAGAAGGCTTTATTCTAACATTTGTTGATAAATATTGTGCTTTGTCAGAATCTTTTGAAATTCTAAAATCTAGATTATTTATGAAAAAAGCATTTAGATATGCTTATCTAGCATTTAGTTTAGTTATTATAAAAATATAATAAGAGTGAATCTTTAAGATTCACTCTTATTTGATGTTGAGGCCCACCTTAACATTTTTATATCTTTATATTTTTTTAATACTTCTTTATACTTATCATATTCTTCTTCCCATAATGTATCTGGTACATTATCAAATGCATTAAATATTTTTTCAGCTTCAGCTAAATAAATGATTTGTTCTTGCGGAGACATATTTTCATATTGCCTTGCAAATTTATATAATTTATCTAACATTTGATTTGCTTCTATAAATGACCAAAAATCTTTTATTTTCATTCCAAACATTTTTATTTGTAGTATTGCATATGCTATTAAGGCAAATATAATAAATACTAATATATATATAATTGTGAGTATTGCCATCTTTTCACCTCTTTAACGTTTTTCACTTTTGTATTTTTTTCATTATAGCACTTATTGTTTTTTTTTGCAAATTTATAATTTTAGCATTTTTCAACCTACAATTTTATAATTCATGGCTAAATTACATGGATTTCAGGAAATTAAATTTCGAAAATCTCTTTTTTACTTATATTATATATGTTATAATCATAAAATATTTAAATAAGGAGTCGATATAAATGGAAGAAAAATTTGCAGATACAAAAAAGGCTGGTATCTTAGGAATAATTGGTAATATCTTTTTATTAATAATAAAAGCTACAGTTGGTTTTATAAGCAAAAGTCAAGCTATGATTGCAGATAGCGTAAATAGTGCAGGAGATATTTTTGCCTCTCTTATGACTTTTATCGGTAATAGAATTGCAAGTACACCAAATGACGAGGATCACAATTTAGGTCATGGAAAAGCTGAATATATTTTTTCTATGTTTATTAGTATTGCTATGATTCTTGTTTCAGCTAAGTTGTTTTTTGATTCTATTATCACTTTAATTATAGGCAGTAAACTTCAATTTTCTTGGCTTTTGGTTGTTGTATGTATTGCAACAATTGTTACTAAATTGTTTTTATTTTTTTACACTCTAAAAGCCTATAAAAAATATAATAGTATTCTACTTGAAGCCAACATGAAAGATCATAGAAATGACTGTATTGTAACTACTTTTACTCTAATTTCTGTAATTCTTACTTTAGCAGGAATATATTGGCTTGATAGTATCGTTGGAATTGGAATTTCTGTCTGGATTTGCTATACTGGTGTTACTATCTTTATAGAAAGTTATAATGTTTTAATGGATATTAGTGTTGACGATAAAACAAAAGATCTTATTTTAGACATAACACATAGCTACAAAGAAATAAAAAAAATTTCTGAAATTGTATCCACTCCAGTTGGTAGTCAATATTTAGTTTTTATTACTATTAGCGTTGATGGTAATATGTCTACTTTTGAAAGTCACAAATTAGCTGATAGTTTAGAACTTACAGTTGATAATCTAGATAAAGTATATAAAACTGTGGTTCATGTTGAACCTGTATAATTCTGCATTTACTCCATATTTGATAAATCTTCATTATTATATGTTTCTTTAACTTTATTTTCTGATTTTGCCATATCTAATAAATCTGCATTTCGTAGTTGTACATTTACTCTAGCTACTAGTTCATCAATGTGAAAAGGTTTTGTTACATAATCATTTGCTCCATTATCAAATTCATTTAGTTTGTCCTCTAATAAGTTTTTTGCTGTCAACATTATAACTTTTGATTTTATTCCTTCTTTTCTAATTTTATTTAATATCTCAAATCCGTATATTTTTCTTTTTTTAATCTACTTGCAATAACATCTGCTAAATTAAATTCATCTTCTATTATTAAAATTCTCATATTTATCACCTTTTTATATTTTAACATTTGATTATTAAATTAATATTAAAATTTTTCTATAATCAATATTTATTTTATAATAGCACAAAAAGTCACTATCTTCTAGTGACTTTTTCTTTTAATCTCTATCTGTGTTTTGGTGTAATGGATGTTCTTTTTCTGCCTCTTGTTCCATCTCTTCTGATACATTGTTAATTAGATCTTCTGTATCAATTGTTTCATTATCATTTTCTAGATATTTTTTTAAATATGCTTTTACATCACTTCTATTATATGTGTTTGCTATAGTTTCGCTTTCTAATATTTTAGATGCACATTTATCTAAATATTCTTCGCTAAATTCTTGATGCTCATGTGTATTATTGTTTGGATTATCATCAATATCTTTTATAGAAAAATCTTCACATCCCAATTCTTCATGAGCTTCTGTTCTTTGAATTTCTTCTTTTACTCTAGTATTTCTATTTCTATTCATAAGTTCTCTTGTTTCTCTTGTAGTTGGTCGTATATTAGAAGTTTCAATTGGTATGCTTATTGCTTCTTCATTGTCTTGCGCTGGTGTTCTAACCAATGATGGCTCTATAGTTCCCATATTTCCTATATCAACTGCAATTTGTGTTTCTGTTTTTCCTTTTATTTTAAAAATAGAATTTACTTTTTCTTCTTCTATTTTGCTTCCGTCTCTATTAACACTATGTACATTTTTAGTAGGATTAGTTCCATATGCTTGTTCTATTGTATCAATTTTTTCTGCTGAACCATCTTGTTTAATTCCTACAAATGAAAATTTAGTAGTATTACCCGCTTCTTTAAATTTATCAGAATATACAATTGCAATTTTTCTATACCCTTTTCCTTGTACATTAAGTAAAGATGCCATTGTATCTTTATCAGTCACTTTTTGCTCTGTTTTTATTTCTTGCTTTGTAGAAATACTTTCTACTTGTTTCTTACTTAAAGTCTTCTTTTCTTTATCAGGATCTTTATCTTTTTCTAAATTTTCTTTTTCATTATCTTCCACTGTTTTTTCTGAATCTATTTCACTTATTTTCTTTATTTCCTCAACAGTAATTCCTAATTCTTTTGCAACTTGTTCTAATCTTTCTTGCTCTATTTCGTTTAAATCTAAAATTCCTTGTTTATCTAAGCTTTGTAAGCTTTCTACTAAACCTTCTACATCTTTATATTTTTCATTTGGTGTTATAAAATTAAATTGATCAGAATTATTGTTTCCTCCTAATACTTCTCCATCTTCTGTACAATATCTTTCTATTTCAATTTTGCTTCCATCATCTTTCTGTTTTTGTTCTAATACTAAATAAATATCTTTCGGTTCATTATTTATCTCTATTTTTCCTAAATATTTAATATTCAATACTTTATTTTCAGGCAATTCCTTTTGATAATCTGAATCTAAATTAACCTCTTCTAAATCTTGGTTTAAAATTTCTAAGTCTCTTTTATCTCTTAGACTTCTCATTTTTTCAATAATTTTTTCTTTATCCAAATCTCTATCCATATTTTCCTCCATTATTTAAATCTTGCTATTAAATCATAATTACTTACATCTGTAACTTTGCATTTTTTAAATTGATTTATAATGTTATCTGGTTTATCTATATTAGTATTTCTTATATAAACACTCCCATCTATTTCCGGAACGTCTTGTATCGTCCTTCCTATATAATATTTTTTGTCAAAAGATATATCTTCTATTAAAACTTCATATTCTCTTCCTATCTTTTTTTCTAAGTTTTCTTTCGATATTTTACTTTGTTGTTCCATTATTTTTCTATATCTAGCCTTTTTAGTATTTCCATGAATTTGATTTGGCAATTTTGCAGCAGGTGTTCCTTCTTCCTTTGAATACATAAAAACTCCTAATTTATCAAATTTGGCTTTTTTTACAAATTCTAATAACTCATTAAAATCTTCTTGTGTCTCATCTGGGAATCCTACAATTAAACTAGTTCTCAATGTTACATCTGGTATTTTATTTCTGATTTTTTCTATTAATTTTGTAATATTATTTTTACTTGTTCTTCGGTTCATTCTTTTTAGTACTCTATCAGAAATATGTTGAATTGGTATGTCAAAATAATGCGCAATTTTATTATTAGAAGATACTACATCAATTAATTCATCTGTAATTCCTTCTGGATATGAATATAAAAATCTGATCCATTTAATTTCTTTAATATTACTTAATTCTTTTAACAATTCTGCTAACTTACTTTCGCCATATAAATCTACTCCATATTTTGTTGTATCTTGTGCTATTACAATTAGCTCTTTAATTCCTTTTTTAGCAAGTTCTTTGGCTTCTTGCAAAATATCTTCCTTTTTTCTACTAACAAAAGGTCCTCTTATATATGGAATTGCACAATATGTACAATTATTACTACATCCTTCTCCAATTTTTAAATAAGCAAAATTTTTACCAGTTGTAACAACTCTATCCAAAAATTCACCTTGTTCAAACATTGGCATTTGTGGAATTTCTGTTATTTTTGTTATGGCTTTAGTTTCCGATTTATTTACAATATTTCTTTTTACTAAGTCCTCTACTTTGTCCCATAACTGATTATATTCATCTATTTTTATAAATAAATCTACTTCTGGAAGTAATTTTATTAAATCGTCATAATATCTTTGAACTAAACACCCCATTGCTATCAAATATTTACATCTTCCTTTTTTATACTCTGCCATTTCTAAAATAGTATTAATAGCCTCTTCCTTAGCAGAATCTATAAAACCGCATGTGTTTACTACTATTATATCTGCTTTTTTCTCATCATTCACAATATTAAAATTATTTTTCTTAAATTTTCCAATAGTTGCTTCAGTATCAATTAAATTTTTGCTACATCCTAGTGATACAAATCCTACGTTCATTTTTTCTTCCTTTCTGAGATGAGACAAGAGGGACAGGTCTTAAATGTCTCATTTTCATTTTATAACTTCTTATACTTTAAATATTACTCTTTACATATAAATGAGACATTTAAGACCTGTCCCTCTTGTCTCATTCTCTGTGGCTACAAATGTGTTTTCTTGTCATTTCCATTAAATCTAATTTTGTAAAACCTTCTACTTGCGTTTTTGTTCTATCTTTTTTTAATTCCTCTTTTAGAAGTTCTTCTACTTTTTCTCTATCTTCTTGATTCTTCATGTCTATATAGTCAATAATAATAATCCCACCTATATCTCTTAATCTTAGTTGTTTAGCTATTTCTATTGTTGCTTCTTGATTTACTCTTAAAATAGTTTGTCTTAAACTTTTATTTCCTGTGTATTTTCCTGTATTTACATCAATAGCTGTTAATGCTTCTGTTTTATCTATTGTTATAAATCCTCCACATTTTAGCCATATTTTTCTATTTTGAATTTTTTCGATTTGTTTATTTATGCCATAAGTATTAAATATATCTTTTCCCCTTTTTATTGATATTTCTTTATCTGTCATATCCATTAACATTTTATCTATAATATCTTCACTTTTATATAATAGTTTTGGGTTATTTTGATTAGGATTAATTCCTGTTTCAATAATTTTATTCCATTTATTTTGAATATTTTTTATATCTTCGATAATTTCTTTTTCTTTTCCTTGTGCAGATGTTCTTATAATAGCTCCATTTCCTTGTTCTAAGTTTTCCTTTACTAATTTAACTAGTCTTTTTTGCTCCTCTTCACTTTCGATTTTTTGAGAAACTGTAATAATTTCAGTATTAGGCATTAATACTATATATTTACTTGGTAAATTAATATGTGTTGATACTCTTGCACCCTTTTTTTCGTTACTATCTTTTTTTATTTGAACCAATAATTTTTGATTTGGCTTTATTATATCTGAAATTTTTATATTTTCATCTTGCGTTTCTTTTGTTTCATCTATTTTTGGTAAGATATCTTTTAAATGTATAAAGCTGTTTTTTTCTGTTCCAATATCTACAAAAGCTGCTTGCATCCCTTTTATAATATCTTTTACTATTCCAATATAAATATTTCCTTCTCTTCTATTTGTCTCATTATCTTCTTCATAATATTCTATTAATTTTCCATTTTCTACTAATGCAATTTGTTTTTTTTCTTGATTTTCTTGTATTAATAACTCTGTCATATTTACCTTCCTTTTTATGTTTTAATTGTATTTATTCATAGCTTTGTCAACACCATTTTCTAAAATTTCTATAACAGCATCTTTAGCTATAGTAGTAGCTTCATCTAGTATTTTTTTATCACTTTCTGAAACATTTCCTATTACATATTTTATCATATCACTTTTATTTTCTGGTTTTCCTATTCCTACTCTTATTCTAGTAAACTCTTTATCTTTGATGTTTTGGATAACTGATTTCATTCCATTATGTGAGCCTGGACCTCCTATTTTTCTTATCTTTATGGTTCCTGGTTTTACATCCATATCATCATATATAATTATTATATTTTCTTTTTGTATTTTATAAAAATCGATTGTTTCTTTTATACTCTCTCCACTTAAATTCATAAATGTCTGTGGCTTTAAAAGCACTACTTTTTGATTTTCTATATTTCCTATTCCATATAATCCTTTGAATTTATTTTTATTAACTTCTATTTTATATTGTTTTGCTAATTTATTAATTGTATTAAAGCCCATATTATGCCTTGTATTGCTATAATCTTCCTCTGGATTTCCTAATCCTGCAATTAAAAACATTTTTATCACCTTACTTATTAATTAAACTATTATTTATTTTATCTTGTTTCTCGCTTTTTTTCAAGCTTTTTTAAAAAATACAACAAAAAAAGCACTAGTAAAAGTGCTTTTTATTTATTATTCTGCTGATTCTTCTGTTTCTGGAGCTTCATAAGCTTCTAAAATAGCTTTTTGAATTTTCTCTCTAGTTTCAGCATTGATTGGATGAGCTATATCCTTGAATTCTCCGTTTGGAGTTTTTCTGCTAGGCATAGCTATAAATAATCCATTTTGGCTTTCGATAACTTTAATATCGTGAACTGCGAATTCGTTATCGAATGTTACAGAAGCAACAGCTTTCATTCTGTTCTCTGAATTTACTTTTCTTAAACGTACATCTGTTATTTGCATTTTGCGTGCACCGCCTTCCTTAAGTTTTAAATATATTTTGTACATATTCGTTTAATCTTATGTACAATTATATTATTCTTCATAAAAAAAGTTTTTCCTTCTTTTTTTTACAAAATTTTAAATTTTATTTTTACTTTTTATAAAACATTTCACCTTTTATATTTTTTTAGCATATATTACACTATATTTTTTAATAAACTATTGAAATTTTCTAGATATAATTATATAATTGAAACGTTATATAAGAGGAGTGTGTAGTTAAATGCCAAATATAGATAATATAAAAAAATATAAAAATATTCATATGATTGGAATTGGTGGAGTTAGCATGAGTGGAATAGCCGCAATTTTAAAGAATTTTGGTTTTCATGTTACTGGTTCTGACTGGGTTGAATCTGAAACAACAAATAAATTAAATAATCTAGGAATTCATGTTACAATTGGTCATTCTTTAGAGGATGTTGCTAAATCTGATGCTGTAGTTTATTCTGCTGCTATAAAACAAGATGATCCTGAAATGCTAGAAGCCAAACGATTACATATCCCAACTATTGAAAGAGCTGATTTTTTAGGTGAATTAACTCGTTGTTATCAAGATACTATTTGTATTTCTGGAACTCATGGAAAAACAACTACTACATCTATGATTTCTCTTTGTTTTCTAGAAGGTTTACAAGATCCTAGTATTCAAGTTGGTGCTTTTTTAAAACAAATTAATGGAAATTATAAAGTAGGAAGTAGTGAGCACTTTATTATTGAAGCTTGTGAATATGTAGAAAGTTTTTTAAAATTTAGTCCAAAAGCTGAAATCATATTAAATATTGATAATGACCATTTAGATTACTTTAAAACTTTTGATAACATAAAAAATGCTTTTATTAAGTATACAAAATTATTGCCAGATAATGGATTATTAATTATAAATGGTGATGATTCTAATTGCTTAGAATTACCAAATTATACAAAAGCAAAAGCAATTACTTATGGAATAAAAAATGAAAATGTCAACTTTTCAGCAAAAAATATATCTTTTAATGAAGATGGTTTTGCTAAATTTGATTTATATCATAATAATAAATTTTTAGATACTATAGAATTATCTGTTCCTGGAACTCATAATGTTTTAAATGCTTTGGCTTGTATATCTTTATCAATAGAATATGGTATTAGTATTTCTGATATAAAAGTTGCTTTATCGAAATTTACAGGAGCTCATAGAAGATTTGAATATAAAGGAAAAATTGATAAAAAAGCAAGTGTATATGATGATTATGGTCATCATCCAACAGAAATAAAAGCGACTGCTAACTCTTTAAAGAATAAAAAATATCACGAATCTTGGGTAATCTTTCAACCTCATACTTATAGTAGAACAAAAAATTTATTAGATGATTTTGCAAATGCCTTAATTTCATTCGATCATATAATTGTTTTAGATATTTATGCTGCTAGAGAAAAAAATATTTATGGAATTAGTTCTAAAGATTTAGTTAATAAAATAAATTCTTTAGGTAAGGAAGCAAAATATATTCCAGATTTTGATGAATGTGTTTCATACATAAAAAATAATATTGAACAAAATGATATAGTCATGACTCTTGGTGCTGGTACAGTAACTAAAATAGGCCCTATGCTAATTAGCTAAAAATACACATATATACACATTATATGTGTATTTTTTATGCTAATTTTTTGCCTTTTTCTTCTAAATATTGAGTGGTCAATTGCAACTTTGCTATTTGTGCTTCATAAATTCTATGTTCTTTATCATTTTTTTCTAATCTTTGCTTTGTTTCTTCAGAATTTCTATGATTTTTTGTACTTATACTTTCTGATAGTTGATTTATGACTGTTGCTATTTCTCTCGTATTCTTTTCAAATAATTGATATACTTCCTTCTTGAAATCTTTTAGTTCTTTTCCTAGATTATCTACTTTATTTGATAATTCATCTATTTTATCTACTTTAGCTGATAACTCATCTATTTTATTTACTTTTATTTCTAATTCATCTATCTTGTCTATTTTCTTTTCTAATCTATCTACTTTTTCTACTAACTCATCTATCTTATCTACTTTAGCTGATAACTCATCTATTTTGTCTACTTTAGCTGATAACTCATCTATTTTATTTACTTTTATTTCTAATTCATCTATCTTGTCTATTTTCTTTTCTAATCTATCTACTTTATTAGATAATTCACCTATTTTTTCGACTTCTTTTAATATCTTTTTCAATAACTCTTGTTCCATTTTATCACCTCCCAAAATACTAAAATTTGAATATTTTATTTCTGTATACTTAACAAAAGCTATGCTCATTATACTATCATTAAAAAAAATATGCAATATTTTTTTGCATATTTTTACATTTTTTTACCTATAATAATATTTTGTCTTATTTATTAATTATTTGTTTTAATTTTAGATACTCATATAATAAATTATTTATGAACTTTTAATTATTGTTGTACAGATTTTGATTGTTTTAACATAATATCTCCAAATACAGCATATCCTTCTTGTGGATTATTCACCAAAACATGAGTTACAGCTCCGACAAATTTCCCATTTTGAATAATTGGTGAACCTGACATTCCTTGAATTATCCCTCCTGTCTTTTCAATTAATTTTCGATCAGTTACTTTAATTTGCATGCTTTTGTTATCATAATTGTTTTCTGTATAGATCTTCTGTATTTCTATTTCATATTCTTGTGGTTTTTGATTATCTAAACTGCACAAAATTGTTGCTTTTCCTAGTTGTATCTCATTCCTTAAAGCCACTTCCATTTCCTTTGAAGTATCAACATTTAAACTAGATAAGTTATCTACTCTTCCATAAATTCCAAATTTGCTGTTTTTGCTAATTGTTCCTATGTTTTGTTGATTTTCTATTGTTCCTTGTATCTTTCCTGGTTCTCCACTTTCTCCTTTTGTAATATTTAGTACTCTGGTAGTTATAAATTCTCCTGATGCAATATTTATTAATTCATTTGTATCAATGTCTGTAATTCCATGACCAAGTGCTCCAAATGTTTTTGTTGATGGTTCATAAAAAGTAACTGTTCCCACTCCTGCTGCACTGTCCCTTACCCATAATCCTAATTTATATTCATTGCTACTTGTTTGTACAGGTGTTATACTACACTCTTTTGTTTCTTCTTCATGAATAAATTTTACTTGTATACTATTTCCTTTTGATAAATTTACAGTTTCTATTAATTGATTAGTTGATCCTATCTCTGTTTCGTTTATTTTTATTATTGTATCTCCTTCTTCTATTCCTGTATTTTCATATGGTTTATGTCTCTTTTTATCCTGTCCTTCTATTTCAGACATTCCTACTACTAATACTCCATTTGTATGCAATTTTAATCCTGCTATCTTTCCCACTGGTATTACTGTAGCTTTTGGTAATACACTTACATCTACGTTTTTTAATAATATATTATTGAATAAACTAACCTCTAAAGATTTCTTTCCAGTTTCATTACTTAATGAATTTCCATTATTAGATGATACTTCAATTGTTTGATTATTTTTATCTTTTATTGTTATGCCTAATAATGTTTTCATTGAAATATTTTCTCCCTCAAATATCACTAATTCATTTGGTATTGATTCTATTAATAACGTATATACATATATAATAATTAAAAAAAATACTAATAATAGCATTTTTAAGACTCTTTTCATAAAATTCTCCTTAATTTTTGCTATTATTAGTATTAACTTTTTTTATTTTTATATACATTTCAAATTATTTGAATTTAATATCCTGCTTTCCTCAAGTCTTCTTGCACATCTTCTAAGAAATTTGTTACTCTATACATTCCATAACGTTCTCTTCCCAATGCTGTATAATATTTTTGTGCAATTCTATATTTGAAATCAGTAGAATTATATTGTCCTACTTTATCTAAATATTCTTTAATACTTGTTGCTGAGTTACTATTATTGTTTGAATTTATAATAGATTTATAAGAAGCCATATCACTTCTTGGATAATAATAAATATTTTTCTCTTGTTCTTTGTCTGATACTTGTGCTGTTTTTCTTTCAAAGTCCACATTAAAAATCCCAATAGTAGAATTTGGATCAATTTCTTTTTGATTTGTTAATGTAGTATCTGTAACTTTATAATATGTAGCGGTATTAGTATAACATATATATATAGAATCTTCTGACACAAAATCCTCTGTTATATCATTTCTTACAATTGAATATCCACTATATATTTTTCCACCTATATTTAATCCTTGTAAAAACGTAATCATAGAAACATTTGTAGTTAATTCTTCCCAATCAATATCTGTTAATTTTGGCATTTGAAAATTAACTCCTGAAGAAGAAACTTTATTATAATTAGAAATTGCAACTATTAAATTACTCTCAATTGAATTTTTTATTACTTCTATTCTATGAGCATTAAATTCAGAATCCGTATCTTCAATACATTTACTAGAAGAACGCCAATCATTATTTAATTCACTAAATATCTTTCTTCCCGCTACAAAAGGGTTGCTATCTCTATAATTATCACTATTATAAAGATTACCACTTGCATCAACAGCATCATTAGAACTTAAATCTCCTAAGTTGCTTTTTACCCACTCACTAAATTTCATTGCGTCTTCATAATATTTTTTACCATTAGTATTTTTATTATCAAATGATATATCATTTTGATATATTTGTTCATCATTTAGCATGGTAAAAACTTTATTCTTATTTTCATCATCAATATAATATTTTACTCCATTTATTTTTTTACATTGATATTTTTTTATAGCTCCTGCCTTATTACCATTTATATAAATGTCCTTTTCTCCTTCTTTAGTTGCCGTTGCACCAGGTATATATACATATTGTTGAAATCCAGAATCTGACATATCTTCTTCTTCAATTTTTACTCCTTTGTAATAAATGTCATCATCTCTTTTTTCCACGCCGGATAGTACATATCCAGACTTATTTATTTTTTCATTTCCAATTGTTCCTTGTATTGTAATATAACTATCTAATGAATATGTTATAACAATATCAAATTGATTTCCTCTTTTATATCTACAACTATAATATATATAAGGTTTTAATCCATATATGTTTTCCCCATCCTTATAACTTGCATTTTTGTCAAATTTATCATCTGCATCTAATGTATTATCATAAGCGGAGTAAATATAATATCCATCATAAAGAGTATATACGATTGCTGGAACATAATTTTGTAATACATCTTTTCCATATCCAACCATATTAAAATGACTTGCTAATGAGTTATAAAAAGTATTAACTGATGCTTTTATGTCACGCATCTTAGAATTTGCCAAGTCTGATGTGCTACTATTAGACATATTCAATTGAAATGCTTTAATTGCATCATATGTAGCATTTTGCAATTTAGAATCATACTGTGTTTGTAATTGTAATGTTTTTATTTGGCTTTGTGAATATGAACTCAATATAATACTCATTGGTAATATGATAATAATTGCTATAACAGCTAACCCTTGTAATTTCATATTTTATACCTTTCTTTATTATATTAGTTTAAATAGCTTGCAATATTACAATTACAAGCTATCCCCTTTTATATCTTTTATTTATTATTTTCCATTGGCTGTAACTACTCCTGCATGTTCAGCGGCAATTGTATATGAATCATTTCCAGTTACTGTGTAAAAAAAGTTCTTTAACTGTTGTGAAATTGTCTGATTTGTGTTTTTTACACTTGCAGAAACAATGTCTCCTTCTTTACAAAAATATGCAGCATTCTTGCCATTAAGAGCCTCTTCAATTTGTGAAGTATAAACAGAATAATATACATTTTCACCTATTTTATCGGCAGTCGCTTGTGAAACTTTTTTACCTAGGTTATCATCTTTTACTTGAACTTCCATATCTACATTATAAGTATTCCCTGTTGAGGTTATTGTCTCTATAAATTTATCATAATTAGCTTTTGTAATTTTCCCTGTTGATCTTGCTGTATCAACAAATTCTGTAGTAGCTGTCTCCACTGTTAACTGTGCTACATCATCTGTTCTATCAGACATTGTCATTAGTGGAAATACAAACATTAATACTGCTGCTAGTGCTATTGCAATTATTGTTATTAAAGTATCACTCATTTTTATTCCTCCTTTATTATATAATACTTATAACATATATTTAAAATATTTTATACTTACTTATTAATTCACAAATTCATAAGTTATTACTCTTTTTTCTGTTTTGTTTACATTGTTTACTTTTTCTCTTGTTTCGTTAACATCTTCTATATAATAAGTTCCTAAGGATTCCTTAATCTTATATTTTTTTTCTTTTTCTGTAAGATAGTTATACAAACAAACATTATTTGGTTTAATATTGAATTTACTTATATAATCAGTTTTAGTCTTCCCATCTTCATATGTAAAATCCCCATAAATAATTCCATTTAAAAATTGTCTACTTTCTAAATCACTTGAAAGTGATTGATTAGCTAAATCTAAAGTGCTTATTTCTTTTTCTTCGTTTAAACCTTCAGTATTCTTTACTTCTTTTTTAAATAAATAATAATCATCTGGAAATTTAAATACAATTTTATAATTTTCTTTATACGCTCTATATATAGCTGGAATAATTGTTTCTTTTCCTACATACCTGCTTGTGTCATTATCATTAGAAAGATAATAAAATCTTGAATCTCCTTCTATTGATAATGATTCTCTATCAGAATATGATAAAACAATATCCATTGATTCTCTAGCTTGTGAAAAGGCTAGAATAGCTATAGAAAGTCCCATAACAAATAATAAAACTGAGCCTGCCATTTTTAATGCATCTGCTATGTTTTCTTCCATAGTATCCCTCCTTATCATTTAATTTTTTGCTTATAAGAAACACTTAATTTTAAATTTCCTCTATATTGATTTTAAAAATACAACCTTTTGTAAGTGTATTTGAGTATCCTTTTCTATCTGTTTCTGGATTTGTACAATAAAGTACACTAATCTTATATTTTCCATCTTTATTAAGCTTACTTGTACTTACTTTATTCGAAACAGAATTAATAATTACTGATTTATCACTAGCATTATAAATTGCAATTTTTCTATTTGTATTGCTTGCATCTGCATTACTTACTGTAACTTCATTTACTAATGCTTGTATATCTGATTTTGTTTTTCCTGTTCCTTCATATTTTAAAAACTTGTTATTGAATGCTGTTATTTCCGCTTGTGTCATCCCACTGTTATTTACTGTATCTTGTGCTTGGTTGAATATCATTATCCCCAATGATATTAATAATATTGCTAATAATATTGCTCCTGCTATTATTAATGCTTTTGATGCATTTTCCATAAAAAATTTCTCCTTTATTTTACTTATTATTTTTCAGAACAAGTAATTGTTGATACAAGACCATTGTTATAAGATAAAACCACATTATAAGTTGCACTATTATTAACGTCAGAAGTTACCGTTGTGTTTGCTTCGCTACCTTTCTTCCCAACTTTAACAGTCACAGGGTGACTTTTTTCACTTATAACCTCATTAATTAATGACTTCACAACTGATGCTTTTTGTTCACCTTCATATTTCAAAAATTTATTATTAAATGCTGTTATTTCTGCTTGTGACATTCCACTGTTGTCTACTGTGTCTTGTGCTTGGTTAAATATCATTATTCCTAATGATATTAATAATATTGCTAATAATATAGCTCCTGCTATTATTAATGCTTTTGAAGCATTTTCCATAAAAATTTCCTCCTCTTTTTTTTCTATTTTGTTATACTATTATTTTCTTAACTTAACCATCATTCTTTCATAGATATTATAGCCTTTTAAAAGTTACACGACAAATTTATATATAAATATTTACTATTATTAGTATTATTGTGCTTCACTTATCATTATACTATAAATACAACCTTCTATAGCTGTATCTTTTCTTGAATCATTGGAATTAGATTTATAATAAGACATTTTAATATTATAGCTGTTTCTTTCTTTTATTGATGTTGTATCAACTTTATTATCTGCTGATGTTAGTAAGTTAGCTTTCCATTTACCATTATTATATACTAATGTAATTCCAATTTTTCTGTGTGCATTATTATCATCCGCATTACTTACCATAGCCTCATTTACCAAAGCTTTTACTTCTGAAACTGTTTTTCCCTTTCCTTCATATTTCAAGAATTTATTATTAATGCTTTTGATGCATTCTCTATAAGAATTTCTCCCTTCATTTTTTAGTCTATGAGCTTCTTATTATATTATTATTCTTCTTCTATTCTCATTGTATAAATGCAACCTTTCGTAAGTGTATTAGGTGCATCTGATCTAGTTGCACTTGGATCTGTACAATATCCCGCTGTAACTGTGTATGTTTTTTCTTTTTCGATGCTACTCATATCAATTGCACTTTTGTTATTTATTGATACAATAGTTTTTCCTTTTGTTTTATTCCAAACTATAATCAATCTACTTGCATTACTTGCATCCGCATTACTTACTAAAACTTCATTTGCTAACATTTTTATATCAGATGTTTTTTTTCCTTTTCCCTCATATTTCAAGAATTTATTATTAAATGCTGTTATTTCTGCTTGTGACATCCCACTGTTGTTTACTGTGTCTTGTGCTTGGTTAAATATCATAATTCCTAATGATATTAATAGTATAGCTAGTAATATAGCTCCTGCTATTATTAATGCTTTTGATGCATTCTCCATAAGAATTCTCCCTTCGTTCTACTACCCCTTATGTTATATCTATTTGAGTAACACGACCATTACTATATGTTAGCTTAACTGTATAAGATTGTGCAGTATCTACTGCACTAGTAGTTGGAGTCGCTGATGCTGATGCTATTGCTGTTCCATTGCCTTTTTTTGCTACTGTTACTTTAACCTTTTCTGAATCAGAAAGTGTTTGGTTTGTTGCTAATACTTCATTTATTAATGATTTTACAACTGACCCTTTTTGTGTTCCCTCATACTTCAAAAATTTATTATTAAATGCTGTTATTTCAGCTTGTGTCATTCCACTGTTATTTACAGTATCTTGTGCTTGGTTAAATATCATAATTCCTAATGATATTAATAATATAGCTAATAATATAGCTCCTGCTATTATTAATGCTTTTGATGCATTCTCCATAAAAATTCCTCCTTTGTTTTTTCTTATATATTTTTATACTAGTTTCTTTCCTAGTAATATTAATAACTAATTTTTATTGTGTAATTTGTTCAAACAACATATATTTAATCTTTTGTGTTTTATCATGATATTGAACATCTACACATTTAAACTTTATATCTCTATAATATGTCAAGAACTTGTCCATTCCATTATTATAAATTTTTTCTATATTATAAGTAACATCATCATCTATAAATTTAATATCTATATTTATTGAATTAGTTTCATTATCTATATATCTACCTTTTTTATCTTTTTCTACCTCATTTTGTTGATTTGAATTGATTGCTTTATTAATTAAAGTAGTTACTTCAGCTCCAGTTATTTCTTCATCTTTATATATTTCAAATTTTATATTTTCTTTTTGAGCTATTCTTTGATTACTAATACTATTTAAATATAAATAAGAAATAGTTGATACTATACTTATTATTATTAATAAAAATATTGCTATTTTTTTCATCATAAATCCTTTTTATTATATCATTTATACTTTTATTCTTCAAGTTTTTTATCATAAAACAATTAATTTTTTCATTTTTTAACTAAGTCAAATTTAATATTCTTTACTCTTCCGCTTGACGAATGATACTCTATTCCTTTACATTCAAACATATATTTTAAATTTCCTTGTTCATCCACTTTACTATATACTACAATCCAATCTGGTTTTTGTTCATTATCTTGAAAATTTGGAGTCCATAAAGTTCCTATAAGTGATACTTGTACTTTATATGCATCTTCATAATCAGTATAATCTTTATAATAATCATTATTTTCTTTAGCTAAATTAGCTATAGAAATAATTTCATATATTGTAATATCCTTTCTCCCACTATATACTGTATATTGTGCATTATATTGTGTTAATTGTTGATTTTCCATTTGACTATACACGCTTTCAGAAGTTGCACCAAAATCTAGAAATAAAAATGCGGCTAAAGATAAAATCAACACTCCTATTAGCACTCCTGCTGCCATAATTAAAGCTTTTGATGCATTTTCCATCGCTTTACCTCCTAATTTCTTTTAACTCTAACCCAGCTTTTTACCTCCTGGGTAGTATCTTTAAATACTATTTTGCTAATTCTTCCATCAACACCTTTGTTTTCTATATTTATACAGCTAAATGTACTATTCATTTTTTCTGCCTCTTCTATTGCTGTAAAATTACTTTTGAAATTTTCTTTTAAATTTCCATCTTCGTGATTAGAATTAAATTCATAAATCATCTCTATTTTATATTCTGGATTTTTTGTATTGTTGCTATTTACTTTATTATAAACACTGTGTAACTCCATAAGTGTAAGATTATCTTTTTTATTATATGGTTCAAATTGATTATTGAACTCTGCTATTTGTGTACTTTTAGTTGATGTGTCATTTTGGTTTTGATAACTTGATAAATTGTTAAACATAAGAAACAATGCTCCTAAAATCATTAATGCTATTAATATTCCTCCTGCCATAGTTAGAGCTCGTGTTGCATTTTCCATTTTTATGTCCTCCTTGTCTATTTAGTAGTTGTTGCTGTCATAGAACCAAAAGAACTTGACATACTAGTTAATCCTATGAATACTAATGGTACAATTAAGTAACCTACAAACAAACATACCATTGGTGCAAAACCTATTGCTTTACCTATCATACCTTTTCTTTTAATTAATCTTTCATTTGATTCTTTTCTTTTTTCTTGATAGTAGTCTCTTTCAGAATCTAATTCGTCAAAAGCATCTGTTATTGGTATTTTTTCAACTGCTGCTTGCAAACTTTCAATTATTCTTATCATTGGTACATAGTTAACCTCTTCTTTCATTGCTTCCAAAGATTCCCATGCTCCTGCTTCATAGTTATTAACACATTTTGTAATTGGTGCTTTAAAAATGTTAGAATACCTTTCTAGCCATTCAAGAATTATTTCAACATTAACCCTTTCAATTCTCATAAGCATAAGTATAATCGTTTGGAATTGCATAACTTCATCTTCCATTTCTAATTGTCTCATCTTTGCTTGGAATACTAATATCCAAAGCGGTGCCATATATCCTATTACTGCAAAAACAAATGCTAATAATAATTCAAACCATTGAACGTATTCAGTATTAATAATTTGCAATTTATTATAAATTCTTTCAGCAGCTTTATCTATTTCAGTCGATTCTACTCCTTCGTAATATTTTAATTTTTGCACAGACGTTTTTATTTGTTCTTGTGTTGTTTTTGTTTTTCCTCTATATTGATCTAATACAATATTATCTTGTTTTGTTATTTCCATAGCCTTTTTTTCATCTTTTTCAGATAATCCGCCTATAATATTATAATCTGTTGTCGGCTCTGTATATATGTAATTGATTGCTACTACATGTAATTGCGTAAATATAATTATAGAAGCACAAAATGTAACAATTGCAATTGCAATTCTATTCATGAATAACCATTCCATTTTTTGTGGAGATGCTGCATCTTTTAGTAATTGCACTACTTTTCTATATTCTTTAGTACCTTTTTTAGGTATAAATAAGTCTACTATTTTTTTTATAGGTTTCTTTTTATACAATTTTTCTTGCCAAGGATTTTCTGTTCTTGTATCTATGGCTGTTGAACCATTGTCTTTTAATTTTCTAACTAAAACATAAGATACAAAAGTAATTAATAATATAAGCATTTGTACAATCATTCCTGCTTTTCCTTGATACCAACTAGCAGTAAATGAGAAATTAGAAATCGCCCAATTCTTCAAAGGCTCTAATAATAATACTGGTGCTATTGCAATAACAGATAAACTTTGAAAAACATAATTTAATTTGTCTCTTTTTAATATCTCTAATTGCATTTCTTGTGTAATATTATTAACATTTTTTAAATATAATGATGCTCCATCTACTTTTCTGTCTCCAAATTCTTTTGTTAAATATGACACTCCTGCAAATTCCTTTAAAAAGCTATTTGGAGCTATATCGTAATACTTTTCTAATTCCATTTCTGGATCATCAGAAATTAATATTTCATATATTTTTTCTCCTTGTCTTGATACATCTTTTTCATCATCTTGCGATACTTGATATATTGCTTCTTCTACCATGTTGTATTCATGGTATGCATGTCTTATTTCAGAGAAAAAATCAATTTGTTCTTTTAATATTTTATTATCAATTTTATCAACAGAACCATCTATTAATGTATCTATCATAAATAATTCAAACAATAATAATATAAACATTAATAAAAAGTTTTTTGATGAAATCATAATTGTTAATATCATAACAGGCACTACTATAGCAAGTGTTCTTGTTAAAATTTTAGCTGTTCCTTTTCTTGTATTATACTCATCATCTATATTAATGATTTCCAATCTTCTTCTAATTTTTAATGCGTATTTTTTTATAAATGGACTTTTTATATATGTTAAATATAATTTTTGAAATAGTACCTCTGTTGAAAAACTCTTTTGTTTTGTTCCTTGTTGTAATTTTTGAATTTTTCTATATTCAGATCCTTGCATTTTTTTAGATAATATAAAATAGATAAGTACTATTATAACTAAAGTTACAGCTGATCCACCCATAATATATAATATCATTTGGTTACTCACTTATATTAGCACCTCCTTTTTGTTGTTTTATTCTACATTATTTTAGTTCAATTACATAATTTTTTCATATTATGCTTGGGTTGTTTTTGGTTTTCTACCTCTTCTTTTTGGTTTATTTTCTACTGTTGCAGATACTTCTACAGTTTCCTTCTCAGATAATTTATTTCCCCAATGTTTTTCTACAAAATTATCAAATTCTTCTACGTCAGCTTCACTCATATTATTTCTCATTTCTCTTAAGTTTGTCTGAGTTATTGGATTTGTTATAACATATTCCCCATCTATATATTCTAAAATGTTTCTATATGTATATAATTTTTTATCTGTTGTTTTTTCAAAAAATCTTGTAGCATTATCAAAGAATTTATCAAATTTTCCTTCTAATGTTTTTTCTTTTCTATGATCAAATGTATATTCACTTTTGCTTTCAATTGGAATACATTCTGTAATTCTTTCTATGTATCTTTTTCCTCTAAAGTCTTTTACTTGATGTACATCAAAGTTTAGAACTTGTACAACTTGTTCTTCCGCTGTTTTTTCGTCTGTAAATACCCCAGTTCTAAGCATCGAGTTTCTTAGTGCTGTAACTAAGTTAGGAAATGTTTTTGCGTGGTGAGTAAATAATGTAAACTTAGATGCAACTTGAGCTGCTTGAATCATCCAAGATGCTACGGGGTCTGTTGCAACCTCACCAATGATATTAACAGAACCATCTGTTTTCTTTTGAACATCCAATCCCTCTTGTCCTGAAATAGTATCTGTTTCTCTGAATGTTAAAATGTTACGCGTTGGATATATTTTTCTTAAGTGTAACTCAAATGCTGTTTCCTGAACACGTATATTCATTGTTTCATATATATTTTCAATCATTCCCATAAGTAATGTTGTTTTACCAGAACCTTGTTCACCTGTAATGGCTGTAATTCTAGCTCCTTTTACTAAGAATTTTAATAATTCTATAGTATCTTCTTTTCCTTTGTCTCTTACTAATTGTTCTAATGTTGCTCTTTTTACGTCAAATTTTCTTACAAAGAATGCCCATGTTTCAGAGAAACTTGGTCTTACAACAACAACACGAGAACCATCTTTCATTTCATTTATTTTATAACCATTTGTGTCAGATAATTGTCCTGGATTGTTATATTTGTAAATGTTTTGACATACTCTTTTTAATTCTGCTTCTGTTCCAAAAGATAAAAATGCTAACCTAATTGATTTACCTTGGAAAAATATCCAAATACTATCACATGCTCTTGGTACCTTGTGCTCTGATACCTGGTTTAAGTAATCGCTATCAGTTTGTGCTACTTGGCTCAAAAAACTTTCTGGAAGTCCAGATACACCACCAGAAACACCATCTATATTCATATCTCTTACTTCATCAATGCTACTGTATCCTTTGTAATGTTGATATATTCTTTGTACAACAACACTTAATTTGTCTGAAAAAGATAATACTATATTTTCTTTTTCATATATTTCTTCAATTTCATCACTTGTAATTACATAAGAAGGCTTTGTTTCTCCTTCTATATATTTTAATTCTGCTAAATCATATTTTTTGATTAATTCTGTTAATGCTTCATATGCAAATTCTTTTTTGTATGCATAAATTAAAATATCGAATTTGTCTTGTGCTGTTAAAAGTGATGGGATATCAAAAGGTATAGCTTTTGATATATTTGTTTCTGTTACTCCATATTCTTTTTGTAATAAATCGAATATTAATTCCTTTATGTATCTTTTGTCGTTAACATCTCCATATGTACATCCTTTTAAAGCTTTCTTTAGTTCATATTTCTTGTTTTTTCTTCTCTTTAATTCTTCTTCAGAGAGACCTATATCATATAAGTTAATTTTAGTTATTTCATCTAATCTCTTTTTTACGAATTCTGTCATTACATCTATAGTATATGTTTTATCATCTACATCTACTGCTGTTTCTACTTTAGCAGTTTTCTTTTTCTTTATTATATAATACATTGCATATCCTGCAACTAATAAAACTACTAATGTTAACACAATGTTCGTTATAGTCATTTAGGTTTCCCTCCTTACCTTTTTATTGCTAAATCTTGTAATCTATACATAATATTTTCTGACGTTCTTTTTACTTCTGATAAAAAGAATCCATTTATATCTTCTTCATCTATTTTTCTAAGATTAAAAATTAAATCTGGTAATTTTGCTTCCTCGCAAGCTTCAAAAAATAGTGTATTATATGGTATTGTTGATACTTTATTTTTTTCTCCCATATAACGAGTAATATTTTTTATGCTATATTTTGAAAACTTATCATATTTTCCTATTAATAACAATGTTTTTTTAGAATTTAATATAGGTGTTTTTTCTCTTGTTTCCATAAATCTATCAATGCTTGTTAATCTTTGACTAATGTTAGCAACTATTAAATCAGAATTGGCTAATATCATTTCTCTAATGCTAGGATTCATTTCATTGTCTAAATCTATAAAAACTAAATCATAATAACTGTTAGCTAAGTTTATAATATCTGGATATGTTTTTTCTAGCTCGTCATAATCACTTGTTTCCCCTCTAAATCCTTGTAATACTTCTAATCTATCTTTAAATATTATTTTTGTATAATTTGTAATGTTTTCTGGAGAAAGTTTGTTACTTTTTACTACTTTAGCTAAACCAACAATTCCTTCTTCTAATATTTCATTTGTATTTGGACCAAATAGCCCGAAATTTCTTTTAACTTTCTTTTCTTTCCAAAAGCACTGATTTAGTGTGTCATCTCTATAACCTGTTGATATGATTAATATTCTATAGTTATGTTCTACCGCCATATATGTACTAATAGCTGCTATAGATAGCGTTTTACCTGTTTGTTCTCTTCCATCATTCCAAAATGTTACAACTGACATTTTTATACTCCTTTTTCTATCAATTTAATAGCTCTTCTTATTGTCATTTCGCTAACATCTCCTAATATTTCTTCTGACATATAAGCTAATCCATCTTTGTATTGTATGCTTAATTTTTTAAATTTTATTTTAGCAACTCTTTGGTTTTCATATATTACACTTAAATCTCCATTTTCTATTGGAAAATATATTCTATATTCATTCCAAATTATTTTATATCCTAGTGAAAGAAAATTAAGATAATCATCTTCTTCTTTTAACATTTCTTCAGCAAAAAGTACTTTTGTTAAACTTACAACAGTTTTTAATTCACTTAAAATTTCTAGTCCTTTTTTTAGTGAATATGCATCAAATGATGTTACAAAGTAATTTTTAAATGACTCTTCTAGTTTAAATATATTAAATCCTTCTATACTGTCTGTATCTATTAAAACTATGTCATAATCCAAATCCTGTTCTTCTGAATATCCCAAATATTTTTTTATATCTTCTATATTTGGAAATCCAACAGCTATATCAATTTCTTCATATTCAGTTACATACATTTTTGTAGGATTTATAACTGGAACCACATATCTTGCTTTTTGTTTTGTAGTTGCATCTATTACCAACACTTTCTTTTTTAGTGTTGTTAGTATTTTAGCTATATATATTATTAAATCTGTTTTGTCATAAGCCCCTATAAATCCTATTTTCTTCATGTATGTATTTTCTCCTTTTCTATATTATTCTGTTGTAGTTCCAGATAATGAATCCAAATATTCTTTTCTTGAATTCTTAGAATTTGTTACACTTTCTTCCATTTTTGTTTCTAAGTTTGATTGTGCTTGTTCTCCTTGATTGTTAATTGAACTATTAATATAATTGTTTCTAATTTCTGCACTATTTCCATTTCCATATCTTGTTCTAATTTCTGTCATTGCTTTTTCTAGAACGTTAGGATCACTTTGTAATAGTTTTGAAGTACTTTCATTTATTGGATAAGTTGGTGTTGCTGCTTTTTGCATTCCTGCTTCTGTATATTTAGTAGCATAAATTTTAGCACCTTTTACTTGTGCACTATCAATAATTGCACAACTCATATGTAATATTTCATCTTCTGATAAATTCATCCATATTGTATCTTCTGAATCAGCTGTACCAATAGTTGGTATTTCAACTTCTTTTTTTGCTACTACAATAAAATCTTGTCCATTTGGAAACATTACCCTTATATCAACATAGTCTCCTGTTACTAAATCTATTGGTAAAACTATCATATTGTATTCTTGTTTTCTAACATCATCTTGTACTTGATTATCACCTTTGCTTAATAATTCTGTTGTTAAAAGTGTATTTTTCTTCATTGTTACTTTAGCTATAAGTGGTACACTATTTAGTTCTAAATATTCCTTTGAATTATTTGAACCTATTATATAATAATTATCTGTTTCATCTTCTTTTTGTACTTCATATTCTTTATTATTTTTATTAATATATAGTTTAGGATTATTGTTTTTATCATATTTTGTATATATGTCATTTCCCTCTTTATCTTGTAATGCATAATTTTGAATCATTGTAATATCACTTGTTGCATTACTTGGAACTAAATTTTTATTAACAGTTTGTAGACTTAACATATCTGTGGTGATAACTTGTCCCGAGCTTACATCTTTATTCAAAACATAAGCTTTTACACTTGCTTTTAATTCTTCTTGCTCTTTTTTATTTTTATTCATCAATTGAATAAATAAAAATGCTATTACTACTCCTGAAATCAGTACCATTACTAACATTCCTAATAAAAATGAATTTCTTGCTTTTCTTTGCATTGGATTTGTTGCCATGACAAATTCCTCCCTTAAAATTTATTTGTATATATTTTTTTACAATCTTTTATTTAATTTTACCTCAAATATTACCTAAAATCAATCTAATCTCTTAACTGTAATTAAAAGTTAATATTCTTGTAATATTTTTGTAATATTTTAGCTACACCTTCATCATTATTACTATCTGTAATATAATCTGCAACTTCTGTTACTACTGGTGTACTTCCCTTCATTACTACTCCTAGACCTGCATTTTCTATCATTTTTTTATCATTTATATTATCTCCAATTGCTATTACTTCTTCTGGTTTTATTTCTAGTTTTGTTATCAAAAATTTTATAGCATCCCATTTATCTACATTTGATAAAGAAATTTCTGTATAATAATATTCTATAGGGATATCTTCAGTCCCTTGCCTTATAACTTTTCTTGACATATGTGATACATCTAAAACTTCAATTCCATTTATTTTTTTTAATTTTTTCATTATATAATTAAATACTGTTTTATTATCGTCACATACTGTAATTTTTAAAAATTTATCTTCTTTCATTTCTTTTACATATTCATACATGTCTTTAACTATATTAATGTTTGTTTTTTTATTTTCTTCTTTTTTTAAATTTTCTTTGTAATAATATAAAACATTATATTTTAATGATGTTGCTAATATTGTTTTGTCAGTATATACATTGTAACTTATACTGTTTTCTTCACATATTTTTATTATTTCCAATACTTTTTGTTTTGTAATATATTTTTCGTATATTGTTTTTTCATTTTTGATATCATAAATAAGAGCACCATTTCCTGCAATAAAATAATTGTTACTTCCTATTTCTTTTGCAATTGTTTTTATAGAATCTATTGGTCTTCCAGATGCTATAATTACTTCTGTTCCTTGTTCAATAACTTTTTTTATTACATTTTTTGTGTTCTCTGTTACAATTCCATAACTATTTAACATTGTACCATCTAAATCAATTGCTACTAATTTGTACATATTTTTCACTCCTCTTTTGATCGTATCTTATTATATATATAAAAATTCTAATTTGCAATATTTTAAATTATTATTTTTTCTAAAAATTTCCTGTTTATTTTTCTCTTTTTTGCAAATGATAGTATTAGAAAAAGCAGTAGTTTTTTCTAGTGTAATATTACAGGAGGTGAAAAAACAATGGCAAACTCAAGTAACAAGAAATTAGTACCAGAAGCTATGACTGCTTTAGACAAATTCAAATACGAAGTAGCTAGTGAAGTTGGTGTTAACTTAAAAGACGGATATAACGGAGACATCTCAGCTAAAGATGCTGGTAAAATCGGTGGACAAATGGTTAAAAAAATGATAGAACAAGCTGAAAGAAATATGAAATAGTTAAGTTTTATTATAACTTAATCTAAGATTTTGCATTTGGTAGGAATTTAAATTTTTGTTTTATTTATGTTTTATATTTAAGCATACATAAAGGCAGGATTTGATTTCCTGCCTTTTTTATATATAAATTATGCTTCTGGTTCTACTAATCCGTAGTTTTTACCATCTTTTAATTTATGTACAACATTTACTTTTCCTGTTTCAACATTTATAAATGCTAAAAAGTTATGTGTTGGTTTTGATTGTAATTCTAAAACTGCATCTTCTGGTGTAATTGGTTTTATTTCATAATATGATGTTTTTACTATTTCATCTTTTATTTCAGAAACTTTATCTGTTACAACTTCCATTGTTTTTAATGATGCATCTTTCATCATTTTTTCTTTTTTCGTTTTTGCTTTTCTAATTTGTCCTTCTAATATATCAATATCTTTATCAATAGAAGCATACATATCTTTATCTTCTGTTACTGCTCTATATTTTTCTCCGTTTGCTGTTACATATATTTCAGCTATTTGTTCTGTTCTTTCAGTTCTTAAAGTAACTTCTGCTTCTGATTCTTCAAAATATTTATCAATTCTGTCTAATTTTTTTTCTACATAGTCGTTTATTGCTTCTGTTATCTTTAGTTCCTTTCCTGTTATTTTTATTTTCATAAAAATCGCTCCCTTCTCTTTTTTGTTCATTTTTTATAGTTATATTTTCATTATATATGTTATTTCTATTTTTTTCAACCCCTTTTTTGTTTTAAGTTTTGGTTTTTTAACAATTTACCTATATTTAAAAACCTTCTATTTTATATTCTTTTTCTAATTTCTCATCAAAATACAATTTAGTAACTAACTTAAATTCTTCCAATGCATCATCTTTTAATTCAAAAGAATATAATTTCTTGGCTGGTGCCGATATTGTATATTTTATAGCATTTTGAGTACTTTTGCTTATATTTATAGCTGAAGTATCTTGTCTACTACATGCTTCACATTTAAATCCATTATCCTTTAAGCTAAATGTTTTTATATTTTCTTTTTCCTTACAATTAACACAATCTTTTATATTTGGAACAAATCCTGTTAAAGATAATAATCTTAATTTAAATATACTTAAAATCAAATCCAAGTCTTTGTCTGTTTCAGATATTATATACAATGTATTTAACAGTAATTGCAAAATATAAAAACAATTTTGATTTTCATGTGTTACATCCTGAATAATTTTATTTATATGCACAGAATATCTCAACTTATCCAAATCTGTTCTTATATTATAAAATACTTCAATTGGTTCTACTGAACTTATATGGTATGTACTTGTTCCTTTATATAATAAATACTCCCCAAAGCAGAACATCTGCGTGCCTGCTAAAAGAGCGCTCTTAGGTCTTCTCGCTCCTTTAGCGACACAAGAGATTTTTCCTACTCCTGGTGTAAGCATTGTTAGCATTTTATCAAAATCTCCCATATTGTGTTCAGACAATATTATTCCATTCATTTTTATATTTGCCATTTTCCTTATTACCCTTTTCTTTGTTCATTTCATTTTCTATATTTTCAATTTGTTTTAATTCTAAAAATGCATTAATATCACCTGTATTTTTAAAGGTATCCCATGCTATTTTCCTTATCATAAGCTTCACTTCCTTTTTCTTAAAGTTTTACCTTTAATTTTATCTTTTGCTATTTTTTCATTTTTATACTTGTTATTTTAATTTAAATTTACTTACTATTGAATTATTATCTTGCCAATCTTCTTTTACTTTAACCCAAGTTTTCAAATTTACTTTTACTCCAAAATTCTCCTCCATATCAATTCTAGCAGATCTTCCGATTCTTTTTAGCATTTCTCCATTTTTTCCAATAATAATTCCTTTATGAGAATTTTTTAAACAGTATATAGTTGCTTCTATATCATATATATCTTCATTATTTTTATTTTTTCTTTGTTTCATCTTTTCTACTTCCACAAAAATCCCATGTGGTACTTCATCTTGTAACATTTTTAAAGCTTTTTCTCTAATTGTTTCTTCTGCAAGTTGCCTTAATGTTTGATCAGTATATTCCTCTATATCATAATATGTAGGTCCTGGTTTTAAGTTCTTCTCTATTTCTTCCAAAATTACTTCTTTATATTTTATATTTGTTGCTGAAATAGGAATTACAGCTTCAAATTTATATTCTTTACTATAAATATCTATTAAATTTAAAAGTTTTTCTCTCTTTACTAAATCTATTTTATTAATAATTAAAATTGTTTTTCTTTTAGATTCTTTTATTTTATCTAAAATTATTCTATCTCCTCTTCCTATCTCTTCACTTGTTGCTTCAATTAAAAATAAAACAATATCGCTATCTGTTAAACTTGTAAAAGATGTTTCTACCATGGTTTCGTTCAACTTAGTTTTTGGTTTATGTATTCCTGGTGTATCAACAAATATAATTTGAGAATTTTGTCTATTGACTATTCCTTTAATTGCTGTTCTTGTAGTTTGTACTTTGTTTGCAATTGCAGCAACTTTTTCTCCAACTAATAAATTTAACAATGTAGATTTTCCTACGTTTGTTCTTCCTATTAAAGTTACAAATCCTGATTTAAATTCTTCTCCCATTTTTGTTCCTCCATGTCTTACTTGTATATTCTTCTAATAATTTTTTATTTATATTTCTTTATTGGCTACTTTTATATTATACATTATTTTTTTGCTAAATTTGTAGAATTTACAAACTAACTTAATATTATTTTTCTTTTTCATTTTATCAGTATTTTTTTATTTTTTCAACATTTTTTTAGTTTAGGTAATATAAAAGAATTATTTATACTAAGATAAATAATTCTCTCTATTTTACGCATATGCTTGACGTTTTTTGAAATTAAGTAAGTTTGTAATTTCATTCTCTGTATTTTTAGCTTTTTTGGCTTTTTTAGCTCTTTCTTGTTCCAATTCTCTTTTTTGTTTTTCTGCCATTGATTGACATATTGCTTTTTGATATGTAAAATGTGTATCTTGTGCAATTTTACTCCAATTGTATTCATTTCTTACTTTATTTTTTGCCTTTCTTGTTATGTCTGCACATAATTTATGATCATATAACAATTCTAAAATAGAATCTGCAATAGAATTAGGATTTCCACAATATGCTTTCATTCCGTTTACTCTATGTTCTACAATTTCATTTAATCCTCCAATATCTGAAACAACAATTGGATTTTCTGAAAGCATTGCTTCTAAAGCCACAATACCAAAAGGTTCATATGTACTAGGAAATACTGCTATATCCGCTGCTTTATACATTTTTTGAACATCTTTTCCGTTCATATATCCTGCAAAATATACTTTGTTTCCAATTCCCATTGCATTTACTTGTTCTTGTAATTCATCTTGCATTCCACCTTTACCGCATATCACAAGTTTAGCATCATGATATCCTTCTAATATTTTTGGCATTGCAGAAATTAGATGTTGTATTCCCTTTTCATAAACAAGTCTTCCCATAAACAATATGATTTTTTCATTGTCCATGGCATATTTTCTTCTAAAATTATAATCTCTCTCTATTCCATTAAATAAATTTAAATTAACTCCATTTGGTATTACATTAATTTTTTCATATGGTAAACCAAATAATCTTTGTAATTCATTTTTCATATAATTACTATTAACAATTACCTCAGCAGATTCATATGTTAACATCCATTCTGTATCATTAATATATCTTTGTGTTTCATCATGTATACCACTGTTTCTTCCTGCTTCTGTTGCATGTATAGTTGATACAATTGGTATATTGTAAGAATTTTTTAATGTTTTTGCTGCATATGCTACTAGCCAATCATGCGCATGTATTACATCAAATTCTCCTTGTTCTTTCATTATTTCATTTACTTTTGCTACCATATTAAAGTTTAACTGCATAATCCAATCAATAAAATTGTTTGGGTTTATCATGTAATTATCAACTCTATATACTTTTACTCCTTTATCATCTTCGAAATATGGTGTATCTCCTTCTCTATAAGTTACAACAGTTACATCATGTCCATCCTTTAATAAAGTTCTTGATATATCATATACTACTCTAGCTATCCCTCCAACTACCCTTGGTGGATATTCCCATGTCAACATTAGTATTTTCATTGATATACTTCCTTTCTTTTTTTACATTTTCTTTTGTTAAAATAATCATAATATTATTTTTCTAATATTTTCGACATTTTCTCTTTTATATTTTATACAACTTTTTAAAAAAAGTAAATGCTTTTTTTAAAAAACATTTACTTTTTTATAATATTAAAAATTTTTAAGAATTCTCATCATTTTTTTGTTCCTGATTGTCTTGTTGCTCACTTGTTTCTTGACTTTCATTATTTGCGCCATTATCATTATTTGTTTCATTAGAATCTTTTGAATTGTTGTTTGTTGTATTATTTGCTTTATTTGATGACGTAGAATTATTTGAAGATACTCCTTTTTTATCCAAGAACTCTGTTGCATCCATTCTTTGGTCATTTACAGCTATCCAATAATGTTTTTCTCCTCCATCAATTGTCATGTAAATATCATCTGCTATTGGTGCAAATAATTCTTCTCCCGCTGAATTTAGTAATGTGTATTTTTTCTCTTTGCAAGCTACTATTACATTGTAGTCTGGTATTACCAATAAATTTAAAGCATCTTTATTTGTTGAAGCAACATATCCAAAACTGTCGTAATTAAAATCAACTATTTTTCTTCCATTTTTGTCATATAATCCCCATAATTTATCTTTTCTTATAGGAATTAAATTCTCTGCTAATAAATATCTATTTTTTATATTGTTTTGTTCAAATTTAGAAGCATCAATACCTATTTCATCATTTTCAGTAAATATTTTTGTTTTTCCTTGTAGGTCTAAAACTCCGTATTTATTATCTTTTTTTACAACATATAATCCTGCATCACTATCCATTAATTCTATAGAATCATATATAATTTGAATTTTAGTTTCTCCATTTTTAGACAACACTCCAACTTTTTTATTGCTTTCGACTAAAAAGTCTCCTACATTAGGAAGATATGTTATATTATCATATTTAGCTTCTAAAATAGTTTTTCCCTGTGTATCAATTACGCCATATATATTTTTATTTTCGCCTTTTCTAACTACTAACATATTTTGTAATATTGCCTTTTTATTAGCAAATACATCACTTATTTCACTATATCCGCTATCTAAAACTTTGCCCGAGTAGCTTTGAACTAAATAAGGCAATGTGTATATTATTATTCTATTTTTATCTTGATCATATTGGAAACTTACATTAAATGCTTTTTCAATTGCTTCTGAAGTAGCATATAAAATTCCCTCTTTTGCTTTTACTGGTTTTTTAGTATATGAATATTCGTAGTTATCGTTTGAATTCGTTAAGTCTAATTTATAAATTTTGTTAGAACCTAATGAAAAATTTGCAACTTCGTTTTCATTCTGAATGTAACATTTGCTTGCATTTTCAGATTTGTCTTTATATTCTCCGTTATAACTTTCATATCCAAAATAACTTGCTATTTCTTTTATTGGGAAATATACTGTTCCGTCATCTTCTATTTGTATTAATTGTTTTACTTTTGAATTTTCTTTTCCATCTAATAAAACTTTTAATGTTGAATTTTGTAAGTACATTAAATATCCCACTGTAGCAATTATTGCTATAAATACAAAAATAATTGCCACTAATATAATTGTTGTTGTTCTTTTTTTCTTTTTTTCTTCTTTATTTTGAAATTCTTCTTCTATTAAATTCATTTGTACCATCTCCTTCTATTTGGTGTACCCATACTTTTTGTAAAATTCTTCTTTAAAATTGCCTAAATTATCATTCTCTATTTCTATTCTAACCCTTTCCATTAAATTAGTCAAGAATTTTAAATTATGAATTGATAATAATCTTACTCCTAAAATTTCATTTGCTTTTATAAGATGTCTAATATAGGCTCTGGTATAATTTCTGCAAGTATAGCAATCACATTCTGGGTCTAAAGGAGTCCAATCTCTTTCATATGTTGCATTTCTTACTACAACTTTTCCATGTGATGTCATAGCTGTTCCATTTCTAGCAATTCTTGTTGGTAAAACACAATCACACATATCTATTCCAGCCATTGCAGCTTCTATTAGATAATCTGGTGTTCCTACTCCCATCAAATATCTTGGTTTGTCTTTTGGCATAAGAGGCGTTGTATATTTTAAAATATCTAGAAATTCTTCTTTTGGTTCTCCAACACTAATTCCTCCTATAGCATACCCTGGCAAATCTAATTCAATTAATTCTTTTGCACTTTGAGTTCTTAAATCTTTATAAAATCCTCCTTGAATAATTCCAAATAAAGCTTGTTTGTCTACAGTTTTATGTGCTTCTTTGCATCTTTTTGCCCATCTCGTTGTTCTTTCCATTGAATTTTTAGTATATTCATATGTAGATGGGTATGGACAGCATTCATCAAATGCCATTATTATATCCGCACCTAAATCTTCTTCAATTTCCATAACAGATTCTGGTGAAAAGAAGTGTTTGCTACCATCTAAGTGAGATTTAAATTCCACTCCTTCTTCATGAATTGTTCTTAAATCTCCTAAACTAAATACCTGAAATCCTCCACTGTCTGTTAATATTGGTCTATCCCAATTCATAAATTTGTGTAATCCACCTGCCTCTTTTACTATTTTATTTCCTGGTCTTAAATATAAATGATATGTGTTTGATAGTATTATTTGAGCATTTACTTCTTGTTTTAGTTCTTCCGGAGTCATTGATTTTACAGTTGCTTGTGTTCCAACTGGCATAAATATTGGTGTTTGTATGTCTCCATGTGGTGTGTGTATTATTCCTCTTCTTGCTCCTGTTTGTTTGCATTCGTGTAATAGTTCATATGTTACTGCTGGTTTCATTTTTTTCTCCTTTATCATTTTTATTGTATACAACTTCGTTTCACTCAGTTGCATAAGTTATCCGTAGCTTGCTTTGCTTCGCACGGCTATTTATTGTATACAACTTCGTTTCACTCAGTTGCATAAGTTATCCGTAGCTTGCTCCGCATCGCACGGCTAACTTATAAACATTGCGTCTCCGAACGAAAAGAATCTATATTTTTCTTTTACTGCTTCTTTGTATGCTTTCATTATGTATTCTTTTCCTGCTAATGCAGATACTAACATTAGTAGTGTTGATTGTGGCAAGTGAAAGTTGGTTATTAGTCCATCTAAACATTTAAATTTATACCCTGGATAAATAAATATTTTTGTATCTCCTTCTGTTTCTTTTACTATACCGTTTTCATCTGCTATTGTCTCTAATACTCTACAAGATGTAGTTCCTACTGCAATTACTCTTCTTCCTTCTTTTTTAGCATTATTAATCTTTTCTGCATCTTCTTGCTTTATATAATAATGTTCAGAATGCATTTCATGATTTTCTACTGTATCTTCTTTTACTGGTCTAAATGTTCCTATTCCAACATGTAAAGTTACATTTGCAATAATAACACCTTTATCTTCTAATCTTTTTAATAATTCTGGTGTAAAGTGCAACCCTGCTGTAGGTGCTGCTGCTGATCCATCATATTTTGCATAAACAGTCTGATATCTATCTTTTTGTTTTAATTCTTCATGTATGTAAGGTGGAAGTGGCATCATTCCTATTTTATCTAAAATTTCATTAAAAATTCCTTTATAACTAAATTCGACTTTTCTAGTTCCACCAGGCATAATTTCTAATATTTTTGCTTTTAATAGTCCTTCTCCAAAAATCACATTTGTTCCAACATGTAATTTATTTCCTGGTCTTACGATACATTCCCATTTATCTCCTTCTATATTATTTAATAATAAAAATTCGACATTTGCTCCAGTTTCTTTTTTTCCATATAATCTAGCTGGAATTACTTTGGTATTATTTCTTACTAATACATCTCCTGGTTTTAAGTATTCTATTATGTTTTTGAAAGTATTATGTTCTATTGTTTTTTCTTGTCTATTTAATATCATTAATCTTGATTCATCTCTTTTTTCTAATGGTGTTTGTGCTATTAATTCTTCTGGTAAATCATAATTAAATTCTGTTACTTTCACTTTTTTTCCTCTTTTCTAATCCTTTTTATTTTAATTCATTATTTTTTGACGTTTTTCTACATTATTAGACTTTTTCGTGAGACATTTAAGACCTGTCCCTACTGTGTCAAAATTTTTACTTTGCTTATTAAGTTTTCTATTATTTCTCTTATTTCTTCTATTATATTTTCTGGTTGTTTAAACACTTGCATTTCATATGAATAATTAAATTCATTGTTTTTAGCTGGTTTTAGCGTATATATTTCTTTTGGTAATCCAATATTTCCAGAGGTTGTTTTTATTTCTTTATTCATGTAGTCTGTATACCACTTTTTTTGCCCTATTAATTTTTCATTTTTGTATCCATATTCTTGATAAGCATGTAACTCTGGTCTATCATATCCATATTCTTGTGCATTTCTTTCTAAAGAATGTAAAAATTCATGTAAAAATACTTCTTCTGGAAATGCATTTATACGAGAATCATATTTATAAATATAGCTTTTTGAGTCATTAGGAAGTCTTATGTTAGAAAAACCTATTCCATAGTAATCCATTGAACCGAAGTCCTATCCAATCATTTACTTCAATATCATTTTCGTGTTCTTCATCCCCGTAACCTTACAATTACAAATATGTGATCATAGTCACTATTGGTAATTGTTTCTTTTATTTGCGCTTCTACATTTTCTGGTGCTACATAATATCCAAATTGTTCATCATAGGATAATTCATTTAAAGGTGTATTTATTTCATATATGTCACATTTTGCATTCATTTTATTTTTAGATAATGTATAACAAGATGTTTCAAACCTGTTTATTGTATTTTTTATATCATTTTCATCACTATTATTAATTTGTAATTTTATTTCTTTTCCATTTAAGTTTACATCTGTTGTTTTTAAAATAAAACAAGCAAACTTCCATTCATTGTTTGAATTTGTTGTTCCTTCTTCTAATTTAAAATCAGAAAACCATGCTTTTCCTTTTGCTAACCCTAAATTTCCACCTAATCTAAATCCTATATTAATACTATCTCTGTTTTTTGAATTAAAAATTAATTCTATCTTTTGCCATTCATTTGTTCCTTGAATCGCTATCGATCTTTCTGTTGACCCCTCTATGGAAATTTGAGCTCCTATTCCTGCCTGTTGTTCTTGTGGTATTACATTTTCTGTTTTTACCATACATGTTATTTTATATGGTTGATTTTTTTCTACTTGCACTTCTTTATAAAACATTGCATCATTAAATTCATCAGAAGATATTTTATAACTACTTTTTTGTGAATATTTTGTTTCTTTATCTCTTTTAAATTTTGATGTATATAAGTTTTTCTCGCTACGTATAAAATCATTAAAATTGTTGCTTTGATAATACTCATATGCAAAATATAATATTACTAATAAAAATAGTAATGTTATAACATAGATGACTTTTCCCAATATTTTTTTATTATTGTTCATTAGCTTTTCTCCTTAATATTTACCAAGATTTAAAAAGATGAAGGTTTTAAATTCTTTTTTATTCCTTCATCTTTCTCTCTCTTGTATAAATTTTATTCTTCTGTTTCTTCAACTTTATCAGTTAAGTCTTTCATTGAAAGATTTATTCTTCCTTGATCATCAATTTCAATTACTTTAACTGTAACTTTATCGCCTACATGAAGTACATCTTCTACATTTTTTATTCTTTCTTTTGAAATCTTTGAAATATGAAGTAACCCTTCTTTTCCTCCGCATCCTAAATCAACAAATGCTCCAAAGTTCATTATTCTTACAACTTCTCCGTAATATATTCCTCCAACTTCAACTTCTCTTACTATATCTTCTATCATTTCTAGTGCTTGTTCTGCTTTTTGATTATCTGTTGAATAAATAAATACTTGTCCATCTTCTTCAATATCAATTTTTACTCCTGTTTCTTCAATGATTTTATTTATCATCTTTCCTCCAGGTCCAATTACGTCTTTTATTTTATCTACTTTAATTGTTGTACTTACAATTCTTGGTGCATATTCTGAAACTTCTTTTCTTGGTTCTGAAATAACTGGCAACATAACATCTTCTAGTATATGTTTCCTTGCTTTTCTTGTTCTTTCAAATGCTTCTGCTATTATTTCATAAGTTAATCCGTCACATTTAATATCTACTTGAATAGCTGTAATTCCCTTTTCAGTTCCACCTACTTTAAAGTCCATATCACCAAAAAAGTCTTCCAACCCTTGTATATCTACTAACATTACATAATCTTCATCATTGTCTGGATTTGTAACTAATCCTGTTGAAATTCCTGCAACAGGTCTCTTAATTGGTACTCCCGCATCCATTAAAGATAATGTACTACCACAAATACTTGCTTGTGATGTAGATCCATTTGAAGATAATACTTCTGATACAACTCTTATTGCATATGGAAATTCTTCTTTAGAAGGTAAAACTGGTACTAATGCTTTTTCTGCTAAAGCTCCATGTCCTATTTCTCTTCTTCCTGGTCCTCTAGATGGCCTTGCTTCTCCTACTGAATAACTTGGGAAGTTATAATGATGCATATATCTTTTTGATTCTTCTGTATCAATTCCATCTAATACTTGTTCTTCACTTATCATTCCTAAAGTTGCTATTGACATTACTTGAGTTTGTCCTCTTGTAAATAATGCACTTCCATGTACTCTTGGTAGTAATCCAACCTCACAAGATAATGGTCTTATTTCATCTAAAGCTCTTCCATCTACTCTTTTATGTTCAACAAAAATCATTTCTCTTACACATTTTTTTTCTAGTTTATAAATTGCTTCCCCTAAATCTCCTTTATGTTCTTCATACAATTCTTCTCCAAATTTTTCTTTATAAGCTTCTTCAATTTTATTTGTTAGTTCATCTATATTGTTGTCTCTTGTTTCTTTATCTGCTTCTTGAACTTTTTCTTTCATTTCTACTTTAAAGTTTTCCTCAATATATTCATATACATCATGATCCACTTCAAAAGATTTATATTCAAATTTTGGTTTTCCGATTTCTTTTTGAATATCAGAAATAAATTTACATATTTTTTTAATTTCTTTATGTGCTTCTTTAATTGCTTCTAACATTGTATCATCTGGAACTTCATTAGCTCCTGCTTCTATCATAGTAATTTTATTTAAAGTTCCAGCAACAGTTAATGTTAAGTCACTTTTTTCTCTTTGTTCTTCTGTTGGATTTATAATTATATTTCCGTCTACCAATCCTACATTTACAGCTGCTGTTGGTCCATTAAATGGAATATCTGAAATAGCTAAAGCACAAGCAGCTCCTATCATAGCTGCAACTTCTGGTGAATTGTCTTGCTCTACACAAAGTACTGTAGCAACAACTACTACATCATTTCTAAAGTCTTTTGGAAATAGTGGTCTTAATGGTCTATCTATCGCTCTTGATGTTAAAATTGCCTTGTCACTTGGTTTTCCTTCTCTTTTTAAGAAACCTCCTGGTATTTTTCCTACTGAATATAATTTTTCTTCAAAGTCTACTGATAATGGAAAAAAGTCAATTCCTTCTCTTGGTTCTTTTGAAGCTGTTACATTAACTAATACACATGTATCTCCATAACGTACTAATACGCTTCCATTGGCAAGTCCTGCCATTTTTCCTGTTTCTATTACAAGTTTTCTTCCTGCTAATTCTGTTTCATAAGTTCTAAACATATTTTCCTCCTTTTTAATAATATTGATACATTTTTATTTTTATTTCAATATTAATTTTTCCATAAAATAATTTTTATGGCTCATATATTTTTTTGCACCTATATTCTGTCAAGTTTATTTAGATTGTAACCTCTATAATATATTAGTATTAATAATACATTATACAAGCTACTTACCTAAATTTCTTACTTGACATTTTTAATAAGATTTTTCTTGATAAAAGCCCGTGCTAAAATAAGCATAGGCTTTTACCAGTCAATTTATTTTCTTAATCCTAATTTTTCAACGATTTCTCTATATCTGTTAACGTCTTTTTTAGCTAAATAGTTTAATAAATTTCTTCTTTTTCCAACCATTTTTAAAAGACCACGTCTTGAGTGATTGTCTTTTTTATGTACTTTTAAGTGTTCTGTTAATTCGTTGATTCTTTCTGTTAAAAGAGCTATTTGAACTTCTGGTGAACCAGTATCTTTTTCTTCTCTTTTATATGTGTTTATTACTTCTTGTTTTCTTTCCTTTGTCATGTTTTTACACCTCCTAAATATTTTTTCTTTTCCTTAAACTGAGCTCAAAGTTTAGGTGCTAATCTTAAAGCTAAGTAAAAGGTCTGTTTTTTTGACATACCTATTGTACTATATTTAGTAATAAATTGCAAGTATTTTTTCTTTTATTTGAATAAAAAACTGTAGGTTAGTCAATCATTTGTCACAAATTATTTAAAATAAATACTTTGAGCACC